>Ga0164290_1000760_pt1 | contig 82693 bp, 72 predicted proteins | sample Micstemetagenome_FD_108782 | JGI IMG/M metagenome (GOLD analysis project Ga0164290, IMG submission 108782) | Contaminated culture microbial community from soil near Moab, Utah, USA - Microcoleus steenstrupii SON62 (Illumina Assembly) | ecosystem: Environmental > Terrestrial > Soil > Soil crust... | reverse complement strand
GAACAATGAATAATGGCTTCGCCGATCCGCAGGCTACAAGTCATTATTCATTGTTCATTCTTAATTGTTCATTCCTCACTAACCGCCGCTTTCCGCTTCCGTAGGCGGGCCAGTGCCGGCACAAACGTCTTTCGCTCCACCACGAAGACCGCGCCGAGGAACAGTCCGAACAGGAGGAGGTGGTAAGGAATGGCAATCCGGAGGTCGGGAATGGTGATCTGGGCCGATAAGTAGATTAGCAGGCCACCGGCCGCGATATAGCCCAGGGCGGAACGGACATTATAAGGCACCGGGTAGTGCTTATTGCCCAGCACGTAACAGACCCAGCACATCACTACGCTTGATATCAGAAAGGCCACGGCGCAGCCCATGTATCCCATGGCCGGGATCAGCGTCATGTTGAGCAAAAGGGTGGAACCGGCGCCCAGGGCGGTGATCAGCGTTCCGTACATGGTCTTGTCGCTGAGCTTGAACCAGAAAGCGATGTTGTAGTACACCCCCAGGATCAGGTTCGCCAGCATCAGAATGGGCACGATACCCAGACCGCTGCGGTAGGCTTTGCCGATAAAAAGCCCCAGCACATCCAGGTTCAGACTTACCCCGACCCAGATGATCACGCAAACGATGACGAACCATTTCGTTACCTGCGCCAGCAGGCCCGGCGCGTTCTTGTCTTCACCGCGGGAAAAGAAGAACGGATCCGCCGCGAACTTGAACGACTGAATCGCCAGGGCCATAAAGACCGACAGCTTGTAGCAGTTTCCGTAAATGCCGAGCGCGTCCTCGGACGTCAGGCCGGGATAAAAGCCCTCGGGCAGAAAATACCGCAGGAAGATTCGGTCGGTGGTCTGGTTGACTACGCCGATCAGGCCGGTCAGCATCAGTGGAAAGGCGTAATTGACCAGCGTAACCACCTCGCTCCGCTCCAGCCGTAGCCGGAAGCCCCGGAAGGTATCCCAAAGAAAGAAAACGTACAGCGCATTGGCGATCAGGTTCGCCAGGAAAATGTAGCCCGGGCCGATGGCCGGATCGTAAATGGCGTCGACCAGCGGCTTCAGCCCGCTCAGGTAGCGGCCGTGGTACACATCGTCGCAGACAATCAGGAAAAACAGGTTCAGGCCAATGTTGACGAATATATTGATCAGCTTGGCCGTCACGAACCGCCTCGCCTGGTTCTGCACCCGCAGCCGGGCGAAGGGAATGGCCATGATGGCGTCGATGGCCAGAATCCAGGCGGCCCAGCGCACGTACCGGACCTGATCGGGGTAGTGCAGCAGCTCGGCAATAGGTTCGGCGAAAAGGAGGATCAGGCCGGACAGAACGATGCTGACGACCATCACAATGCTCAGGGAACGGTCAAAATACTCCTGCAGCCGCTCCTTCTGGCGGGCCGCGTAACGAAAAAAGGCCGACTCCATGCCCAGCGTGTAGATGAGGAGCAGGACGGCCATGTAACTGTAAATCTCAACGTTGGAAGACAGTCGCGCCGGACGGGCAAAGACGTAAGTATGAACAATCACCAGCAGCCAGTTCAGCATCCGCCCCAGAATCGTACTCAGCCCGTACAGCGCCGTATCACTGGCTAATTTTTTAAAGGTACTCATAGCGCGCAAAGATAGGGTTTCCAAAACTATCCCGGCGGGTGGCGGTTCTGAAAAAGACCGGCTTATCTTTGCGCGAGCCCGGGCCAAACGGGCGTTTTCATCCTATCGATACACTTCTTATGACAGCTAAAACCCCCATTACGCTCGCTTATGGCGATGGCATTGGCCCCGAGATTATGACCGCAACCCTGCGCATCCTGGATGCCGCCGGCGCGCAGATCGAGCCCGAAGTCATTGAAATCGGCGAGAAGGTTTACCACAGCGGCCTCTCGGCGGGCATCCGGCCCGAAGCCTGGGATTCGCTGCGCCGCACCAAGGTTTTCCTCAAAGCACCCATTACCACACCCCAGGGCGGCGGCTTTAAAAGCCTCAACGTCACCACCCGCAAATCGCTGGGCCTCTACGCCAACGTTCGGCCCTGCCAGGCGTATCACCCCTTCGTGGACACCAAGCACCCGAAAATGGACCTGGTGATTATCCGCGAAAACGAGGAAGACCTCTACGCGGGCATCGAACACCGGCAAACCGACCAGGTCTACCAGTGTCTGAAGATCATTTCCCGGCCGGGCTGCGAGAAAATCATCCGCTACGCCTTCGAATACGCCCGCGCCTACGGCCGCCGGAAGGTCACCTGCCTGTCGAAGGACAACATCATGAAGATGACCGACGGGCTGTTTCACAAAGTCTTCGACGAGATTTCGGCCGAATACCCCGATATCGAGAAAGAACACTGGATCATCGATATCGGCTCGGCCCTGCTGGCCGACGTACCGGAACGCTTCGGGGTAATCGTGACCCTGAACCTCTACGGCGACATAATTACCGACATCGCCGCCCAGATCGCCGGCTCGGTCGGCATGGGCGGATCGGCCAATATCGGCGACCAGTGCGCCATGTTCGAGGCCATCCACGGCTCCGCCCCCGACATTGCCGGTAAAGGCATCGCCAACCCCTCCGGCCTGCTCAATGGCGCGATCATGATGCTGGTCCATATCGGCCAGCCCGAGGTAGCCGCCGCCATCCACAACGCCTGGCTCTGCACCATCGAAAGCGGCATCCACACGGGCGATATCTACAAGGAAAACATCAGCAAAAAACGGGTCGGCACGGAAGAATTCGCCAACGCAGTCATCGAACGCCTGGGCCAGGTGCCCAACTTCTTCAAGCCGGTCTCTTACCTGAGTACCCCGCGCGAAGTACACCCCACCGCTACGCTTTCCCGCCCACGGCAGAAAAAGGAGCTGGTCGGCGTGGACGTCTTCCTCGACTGGAACAATGGCACCGCCCAGCAACTCGGCGAATCGCTCTCGGCCCTGAGCGTCTCGCCCCTGAAGCTGAAGATGATCTCAAACCGGGGCGTGAAAGTTTACCCCGACGGCCTGCCCGAAACGTTCTGCACCGACCACTGGCGCTGCCGCTTCGTTTCTGAACAGGGTCCGGGCACGTTAATCACCCACGAAAACATCCTGCAGCTCATGCGGTTGTTCTATGATCAGGGGTTTGATACGATCAAAACGGAGAATCTCTACGCCTTCGACGGCGTGCTGGGGTATTCGCTGGGACAGGGAGAGTAGGCGTTTGGAGTAGTCAGGTTGCAACAAAAAAAAAGTAGCATAGTAACAAAGTGATAAAGTGGCAGCATGGTCTCCGGTTCTGGGCACTCAGCTACTTTGTCACTTTGCTACTGCATCCCAATAAAATCAACTTCCATACGTTTAAAAGTAGAGCCTGACAGGATTTTAGTATCTTGGCGGGCATCGAGCGCATTTTTGTTCCCAATTCTATGAGAATCAGTACTTCCTACGCGTTACTGACGGTACTGGGGCTGACCGTGGGCCTGGCGGGTTGCAATTCAGCCATGCAGGCGTATAAACAGGGCGTGCGTCAGTTCGAACAGGGTGAATACGACCTGGCCATTAAGAGTCTGCAGAAAGCAGCCGAGGGGAAAGGCGCGGCCGAACCTGCCCGGCTGAACTACCTGCTGGCGGAATCCTACCGGCTCTCCAACCGCCTCCAGCAGGCGGCTCCGTTCTACCAGAAAGCCATTGAAGGCGGTCTGGCCGAAGCCGACGCCAAACTGCACTACGCTTATTCGCTGAAAGCCGCTGGCCGCTACGCCGACGCGCTCCAGCAGCTCGACCAATACGTACAGACCAACCCGGCCAACAAAGTCACCGCCGAAAAGGCCCAGCGCGAGCTGGCGACCCTGCGGGCCATCGACGTGCTGTCGCAGAAGAAAAATACCATTCAGTTCAAGAACGTTGCGGCCATCAACTCGCCGGGTTCTGAATACGGCGCCGTGGTCGTCGGAGAAGAGCTGATCTTTACGGCTTCCCGCAAGGAGAAGATTTATAAAAACAACGGGTTGCCGATGACGGGGCTGTACAAGACCAAGATCGGTCAGACGCCCGACGAAACCGGCAATAACCCCCAGGTTTTCAGCCAGAATATTTTCTCGCCGGACGCCAACGAAGGAACGCCGGCCTTTTCGAAAGACGGTAAGACGATGGTCTTCGCCCGCGGAAACAACGGCAAGAAAAAAGGAGGGCTGGACGTGGATCTCTTCCTGAGCCGCCTCGGGAACGATGGCTGGTCGCAGCCCATCCGCCTGCCGATCTCGGACTCGACGGCCTGGGACGGTAGCCCGGCCTTTTCCGGCGACGGCCGTACGCTGTATTTTGCCTCGAACCGGGCCGGCGGCGCGGGCGGTATCGACCTGTACCGCACCAACATCGACGCTTCGGGCCGCTTCAGCCGCCCGGTGAACATGGGCCGTGATATCAATACGCCCGGTGACGACATGTTCCCCTACGTAGGACCCGACGCCCGGCTGTATTTTGCCTCCGACGGGCACCCCGGGCTGGGTCGGCTGGACCTGTTTGTGGCAACCCGCTCGCAGGGCGTCATCACGGTCGAGAACATGGGCCTGCCCTACAACTCGCCCGCTGATGATTTCGGACTGTTCATGACCGAGGTGGGCAAAGGTTATTTTACTTCCAACCGGGAAGGCGGTAAAGGTGATGACGATATCTATTATTACGATGCCACCGACGAACCGGAGAAACCCGTTATTGCCCAGCAGAAAGACCAGCCCAAGGTAGTCCGGTACTTCCTGGCCGGTACGGTTGGCGACCGGGCAGCGGCCAACACCCCGCTGGACTCGGCCCGGGTGAAAATTCTGGACGATGCGACGGGCCAGCCTATTGCCGAAGTGGTGACGGGCAAACCCGGAACGTTTGGGAAATACCCACTGCAGGAAGGCAAGGACTATACCATTCTGGTCGAGCGCCCGGGCTACCTGACCCGGCGTGAGCCGTTCACGATGCAGGGCAAGAGCATTCCGCCCCTGTTCCTGACCAAGGCGGAAACCGACACAACCTATTCAGTGCCGGTCCTTTTGGATAAGATCGCCCTGAACAAGACCATCGTGCTGGAGAACATTTATTACGATCTGGATAAATACAACATCCGGCCGGACGCCGCCGAGGAGCTTGACAAGCTGGTGACGGTCCTGAAAGACAATCCGACGATCCGAATCGAACTCAGTTCGCATACCGACGCCCGGGATACCGACGCTTACAACGAACGGCTGTCGCAGCGCCGGGCCGAGTCGGCGGTGAGCTACATCATCTCCCGGGGCATCGACGCCGGCCGCCTGACAGCGAAAGGCTACGGCGAACGGCAGTTGCTCATCAAGAACGCCAGGACCGAAGAGGAACACCAGCGAAACCGCCGGACCGAATTCAAGATTCTCGGCTTCTAATCCCGGCTGAGGGTCACCGAGCTGTCGAAAACAATACCCAGGCAAGCTGGTTAGTCAAGAACTAACCAGCTTGTTTTATTATGAGCTCCGATAAACTGCGGCAGGTTCTGGTGGTATTCACCATCGTGTCGGTCATCGTCATGAACTACCTCTCCCAGGCGGTACCGTTCGGCGGACAAACCAACGGCCAGGTCTCGGATCGTTACCATACGGACTTCACACCGGCGGGCTACGCTTTTTCCATCTGGGGCTTGATCTACCTGGGCCTGATCGGCTTTGCCATCTACCAGGCCCTGCCCGCGCAACGGGCGAACCCACGTTTCCGGGCCATCGGGCTGCTGGTCGTGCTGAACGGACTGCTCAACTGTCTCTGGCTGCCGGCCTTCCAGAACGAATATTTTGCCGTATCGGTCCTGATCATTCTCGGGATGCTGTTTACGGCCCTGGGCATCAATCTGGGCCTGCGGCTGGGTGCCCGCTCTACCCCGGATCAGGCGCTGCGCAAGGTGGTTCCGACGGCTGAAACCTGGCTCGCCCGGGTGCCCTTCGCGATTTATTTCGGCTGGCTGACGGTAGCGACCATCGCCAACGTGTCGGTCTGGCTGCTGGCGGCTGGCTGGAACGGCTGGGGTCTTTCGGCCCAGACCTGGTCGGAGATCATGATGACGGCCGGTATCATCATCGGTACGCTGACGTTCGTCCGCATCCGGAGTTATGCTTACCTGCTGGTGTTTGTCTGGGCGTACGTGGCCATTGCCGTCGAACAGCAGGGAAACGGCTCGGTTCCGCTGGTGGCGATGGTCGGGGCGGTGATCGCCGGCGTGGTGCTGGTATCGGCTACGGTCTGGCGGCGCAGTCGCTTGGCCAGCCGGCAGGCCTCGCCTTCCTACGGGGATTCGGTCTCGTAAACCACCGGTAGCCCGTTTAGCCTTATTTTTGCCAGGATCCGTAACTTAATGGGCGGCTTTGCCCGCATCCTCATGGCCCAATTGCTCCACACGGTCTTTATATTACTGGGTACGAATCTGGGCGACCGCCTGACCACCCTGCAGCACGCCCGCGAGGCAATCAGCGAGGCGGTTGGGCCGGTATTGCTGCAGTCGTCGCTGTACGAAATGGCCGCCTGGGGGATTACCGACCAGCCCAGCTACCTGAACCAGGTCCTGAAGGTGCTGACGCCCTTTTCGCCGGAAGAAGTGCTGCAGTCCACCCAGGCTATTGAGCTGCGGCTGGGCCGGGTGCGGCGCGAAAAATGGGGCAGCCGCGTGATCGATATCGATCTGTTGTACTTCGACAGCATCAGCCTCGCAACGGACCGGCTGACGCTTCCCCATCCTTTTCTGCACCAGCGTCGCTTTCCGCTGGTTCCCCTGGCGGAGGTAGCGCCCGAACTGATTCATCCGCTGCTGCAAAAAACATCCCGGCAACTGCTGGAGGAATGCCGGGATACGGGATCGGTGCAGCGGCTTACCTCTGCCTGAATCCGATTACTCAATCACTTTCGGTACGCGGAAATACGGCGCTTCCGAGGAGGGCGCGTTACGCAGCACGGCCTCAGCAGGCAGGTGACCTTTCACCTCGTCTTCCCTTAGGACGTTCACCGCTTCGGATACGTGGGTTAGTGGCTCGACGCCGGTGGTGTCGATCTCGTTTAACTGCTCCATCCAGGTCAATACTTCGTTCAGGCTGCTCAGCAGGGCCTCCTCCTCCTCCGGCCGGACTTCGAGCCGCGCCAGATGGGCGATTTTGTGTAAGGTTTCTTGGTCAACTTTCATGGATTGGAAGGTTAAAATGGCTGGATGGTTGAAATGGGTTGGAGCGACTATGAAACCATGCAGCCATTTAACCATTCAACTTCATAACATTTTGCTGAGTCTCATTCATCAACGCCGCTTCAATCACCCGATACGTCTCTTCCTTGATGCGGTCGAGGTCGTCGGGCGTCAGGCCTTTGGTTTCGATCGGCGGATGGACGATAGCCCTGACCGGGTGGCGGTGCATGCGCAGCGGCTCCCGATCGGGCAGAATCAGGTGGTTGGTCAGGAGCGTGACCGGCACGATCGGCACCTGCTGCTGAATCGCCATTTTGAACGCTCCGTCCATGAACGGATAATGCATCTGCGGCGGGTTCTGCGAGCGGATGCCTCCCTCCGGGTAAATGACTACGCTCCGGCCCGAGGCCAGCGTCTTGATCGCTTTGGTCAGCGAGTAGGCCCGGCTATTGGCCTTTTCCCGGTTGACCTGGATGTGCAGTTTGGCGAACATGTACCCAAAGAGCGGGATCTTCTTCACCGCGTGCTTACCCATAAAGGCGTAATAATTCCGGATGATCACGCCCATCACGGCAATGTCCAGGTATGAAAAATGATTGGCGCAGAAAACGTAGGTCTGCCGCGGATCCGGCCGGTACTGGTATTCCACCTCGATCGGCATGCCCGCCACCCAGAAAAACAGCCGTCCCCAGACGTAGTTGATCTTATGCGCGTACGGCTTCCAGGCGGCCCGCTGCAGGAACACAAACGTAAACGGGAACAGCAGCAAAAAAATCAGCACGAACCAGACGGCACACCAGATGGTGTACAGGGTTGTTCCCAGTCCGGGTTTGTCGGGTTTACGGCGGCGGGGCATGGGTAAGGATTGAGGGATTGAGGGATTGAAGGAATGAAGGGGGCTTTGCCAGTTCTGATCAGAACGACTGTAGACAATCCCTCAATCCTTCAATCCTTCAATCCTTGTGTTTCAGTGTTTAAAATGCCGAACCCCCGTCGTGACCATCGCCAGGCCGTGCTGGTTGCAGTAGTCGATGCTGTCCTGGTCGCGGATAGAGCCGCCGGGCTGGACAACGGCCGTGATGCCCGCCTTACCGGCGATTTCCACGCAGTCCGGGAAGGGGAAGAAGGCATCCGAGGCCATCACCGCCCCGTTCAGGTCGAAACCGAAGGAACCGGCTTTCTCGATGGCCTGGCGCAGCGCATCGACGCGGCTTGTCTGCCCTACCCCGCTGGCCAGCAACTGGCCTTCCTTGGCCAGCACGATGGTGTTCGACTTGGTGTGCTTACAGACTTTCAGCGCAAACTCCAGCGCCCGAACCTCGGCTTCGGTCGGGGCCTTCTCGGTCACGGTCTTGAACTGGGGGGCCGTTTCCGTCGCGTTGTCCTTGTCCTGTTCCAGCACGCCGTTCAGGATCGTCTTGAACATCTTCCCCGGCAGTTCGACCGATTTGCGGCGGAGCAGGATGCGGTTCTTCTTCGATTTCAGCAGTTCCAGCGCCTCGTCCTCGTAGGCCGGAGCGATCAGAATTTCCATGAAGAGCTTGTTCAGTTCCTCGGCCGTGGCGCGGTCGACGGTCACGTTGGTGATAATAACACCCCCGAAGGCCGATACCGGATCACAGGCCAGGGCATTCAGGTAGGCTTCCCGGGCGGTAGCCGCCGTGGCGACGCCGCAGGCGTTGGTATGCTTGATGATGGCGAAGGCTGCGGGGGCTTCGGTCGACCCATCGCCGGCAAATTCGTCGATCAGGCTGACGCAGGCATCCACATCGACCAGGTTGTTATACGACAGCTCCTTGCCGTGCAGCTTGTCGAACATCGCCTCCAGATCGCCGTAGAAGGTCGCCTGCTGGTGCGGGTTTTCGCCGTAGCGCAGGGTCTGGGCGGGCAGGTTTTTGAAGTCGTCGATGCCCGCCGTAGCGCCCGCGAAGTAAGCGTGGATGGCCGTATCGTAGTGCGACGACATGGCGAAGGCTGCCTGGGCGTAGCGCCGGCGATCGTCGAGGTCCGTCCGCCCCCCTTTTTCAGTCAGCAGGCTCAGCACGTCGGCGTACTGGTGGCGCGACGATACGATCAGCGTATCGGCGAAGTTCTTGGCCGTGGCGCGGATGAGCGAAATGCCGCCGATGTCGATTTTCTCGATTATGTCGTCCTCACTTGCGCCGGAGGCCACCGTTTCCTCGAAGGGATACAGATCAACCACCACCAGGTCGATGGCCGGAATCTGGTGGCGTTCGGCCTGGGCCACGTCTTCGGGCAGATTCCGCCGGTACAGGATGCCGCCAAAAACGGCCGGATGCAGCGTTTTCACGCGGCCGCCGAAAATGGACGGATAGCCCGTCAGGTCCTCCACGGCCGTAACCGGAATCCCCAGATTTTCGATAAAGGTTTGCGTACCACCGGTGGAGTACAGCCTCACGCCCTGCTCGTGCAACAGCCGGACCAGCGGCTCCAGGCCATCTTTGTAATAAACGGAAATCAGCGCAGATTGAATGGACTTCGACATAGGAATTACGAAAACCGGACGCCCTTCGGAGGGGCTGACGATCAGCCCAGGACGCCCGGGTGGGAAACGCCGCAAAGATAGCCGAAAGGATTGGAACGGGCGCGCAAGTTTCCGGATTGGTTCGTAACTTTCGGCATACCCCTAACCTGATGGCCATGGAATCCACGCTCTCGACACGCCCCGTTCCCCGGGAAAAAGGCTGGCCACTGGTCGGCAACACCTTTCAGTTCGTCCGTGACCCGCTGGGTTATCTCCGCGACCTGCACCGGCGGTACGAGCGCGTGGTGGGCCTGCAGATCGCCAACCGGCGGCTGACGGTTACGTTTACCCCGGAAGACGCCAAATACATCCTTCAGGAAAACAACAAGAATTACCACAAAAGCGAGGCCTACAAAGTCCTCCAGCTCTTTCTGGGCAATGGGCTGCTGACGAGCGAAGGGGATTTCTGGCGGCGGCAGCGGCGGCTGGCCCAGCCCGCCTTTCACCGGCAGCGGCTTGCCCTGCTGGTCGGGACGATGAACGAGGAAGTCCGGGAGCTGGTCACCCGCTGGCGGCAGCACGATCCGGCTCTGCCCCTGGACGTTTCCGGCGAGATGATGAAGCTGGCCCTGGCCATCGTGACGCGTTCGCTTTTCAGCTCCGACGTCAAGCAGCATATTGACACCCTGTCGACGCCCATCAACCAGATCATCGAGTTCGCTTACGAGGCGCTGTATGATTTTGTACACATTCCGCTGAAGTACCCCACACCCCGGAACGTCCGCTACCAGCGGGCCGTGGACAAGATTGAGGCGGTCATTTACGAAATGATCAACCTGCGCCGGGCGGAGAACGGGCGGGTGCGGCACGACGATCTGCTGGAAATGCTCATGGAGGTGCAGGACGAAGAAACCGGCGAGCGCATGACCGACCGGCAACTCCGCGACGAAGTGACAACCATCTTCATGGCGGGGCACGAAACAACGGCCAACGCCCTTTCCTGGGCCCTGTACCTGCTGGCCAAACATCCGGCTGTGGTCCAGCAACTGCGCGAGGAGTTCAACCGGGTGCTGGGGCCGGACGGTGATCCGACCGCTGAGAACCTGCGGGAGCTGACCTATACGATGCAGGTGGTTAACGAGACGATGCGGCTTTATCCGCCCGCCTGGGTCTTCAGCCGCAAACCGCTGGCCGACGACGTGCTCGAAGGCGGTTACCGGCTGCCGGCGGGAAATGGCGTCCTGGTCTGCCCCTACCTGCTCCACCGCGATCCCAAGTTTTGGGACCAGCCCGATGCTTTCAATCCGGATCATTTTCTGCCCGAGAAGGTCAAAGCCCGGCCGACCTACGCCTACATTCCGTTCGGCGGCGGGCCGCGGCTGTGCATCGGCAACAACTTCGCACTCATGGAAATGCAGGTGGCGCTGGTACACCTGGTGCGGGCATTCGACTACCGGACGACGCGCCGGGACGTTATCCAGCCTGAGCCGGGCATTACCCTTCGGCCGAAGGGCGGCCTCAGGCTGCGGATTAGTTCCAGCGGAGCCTAATGGCAGTTCGTCCGCGATTGCATCGCGGACGCCCGAGTGACGCGATTGTATCGCGAGCGCCTGAAGTATGCCAGATGGAAAGGATCGCGTCATAGACGCGGGGCCCGGGCATCCGCGATGCAATCGCGGACGAACGGGAAGCCAACCATAAACTATAAACCCTAAACTATAAACTGAATAAATATTCACCAAAAATTTGGAAGTTGAATATCTATTCACTTACCTTTGTGCCATTCCAGTACATATACCACTTTCCCATGCCCCGGCTTAAAGACGAATCCAAAATCACAGACCTGCACCAGGCGGCCCGGCGACTCCTGATCCGGACGGGCTATGCAGGGCTGAAGATGGCGGATGTGGCCAAAGAGGCGGGCGTGGCGACGGGGACCGTGTACACCTATTTTACCAATAAGGAAGAGCTTATCAATCAGGTTTTTACGGCCACCAAGAAGGAAGTTGCCGGGGTTCTGCTCGATCCGGCGAATGTAGGTCCGACCTTCTTTGAGTCCTTTCGGCGGATGTGGTTTGCCTACTTTACCTTCTGTTTTACCCAGCCGGAAAAAATGCTGTTCGTCGAGCAGCTGCTGCACAGCGGCCTGCTGGCGGAAGCCTCCATCACGCAGATGGACCAGGATTTCGAGCCGCTCGACGCCTTCATTCGGCAGGGCCAGCAGGAGGCGATCCTTCGGTCGGTGAACGTGGAAATTATCAAAGCCCAGCTCATGGGCCCGATCCACGAAATCGTCAAATACAGCCTCCAGCGCCAGATGAACCTGGAGCAGGGAACACTAAATCAGTGCTTCGACATGGCCTGGAACAGCGTAAGGCGTTAATTTTTTACCTTTTAATTGAATATTTATTCACCATAAACCAATTGTAATCATGCAAAAGACAGCTTTAATTACCGGTGCTTCCTCTGGTTTCGGCCTTGAATTCGCCCGCGACTTTGCCAAAGATGGCCATAACGTGGTGCTGGTTGCCCGCCGGACCGACATACTAAACGCCCTGGCGACCGAGCTCCGCAGCCAGTACGGCGTGGAGGTGCGCGTCATGGGCAAGGACCTGAGCCGAATGGAGGAAGTCGATTCGATCTATACCGAGCTGGAAGCGGCGGGGGTACAGGTCGATTTCCTGGTCAACAACGCCGGCTTCGGTGATTTTGCTCTCTTTCACCAGGCCGACTACGGCAAACTGGAGCAGATGATCGACCTGAACATCAAGGCCCTGACCCGCCTGAGCTACCTCTTCGTGAAGCCGATGGTCGCCCGCGGCTCCGGCAAGATCCTAAACGTGGCCTCTACCGCCGCCTTTCAGCCCGGCCCCACCATGGCCGTCTACTACGCCACCAAAGCCTACGTGCTCTACCTGGGCGAGGCCATGGCCAACGAACTCGAAGGCACCGGTGTAACGGTTACCACCCTCTGCCCCGGCCCGGCCGAAACTGGCTTCCAGGGCGCCGCCGACCTGCAGGAAAGCAAGCTGGTGAAAGGCAAAAAACTGCCCACCGCCAAGGAAATCGCTGACTTCGGTTACCGCGAAATGATGAAGGGCAGCCTGACGGTCATCCCCGGGTTCATGAACTGGCTCAACGCCCAGGCGTCCCGCTTCCTGCCGCGCAAAATGGTACTGGGCGTAGTGCGGATGGTGCAGGAGCGGGCCTGAGCCAGTGCCAGCGTGGCCAAGGTTTTTAGAGCAGCGCGCGGAGCAGAAGGCCGAGGAGGGCGGCGGTGGCGATGACGGCGAGTTCGGGGACTTTTTTAGAGCGGTAGAGAATAACGACCGTGGCCAGGGCAATCAGGGCGGCCGGGACGTCGACCAACTGCCGGCGGCCCAGAACGAAAACCGCCCCGGCAATGGCACCAACCGCCGCTACCGTCACGCCATCGACGAAGGCTTTGATGCCCGGATGCTTGCCCCAGCGCTTGAAGTAGGGCGCGGGCAGGATTGTCAGCAGGTAACAGGGCAGAAACGTCGCCAGGGCGGCCACCGAGGCACCGGCAAACCCCGCCACCAGAAAGCCGATAAAGGCCACCGTGATGACCACGGGTCCGGGCGTAATCATGGCCACCGCCACCGCATCCAGGAACTGCTGTTCGTTCAGCCAACCGTATTCCTTGACTACGCCTCCGTAGAGAAATGGCACAATGGCCAGTCCGCTGCCGAAAACGAACGCGCCCGCTTTGGCAAAGAACACCGCCAGTTGCCAGAGCAAGGAATCGGTGGGCAAGGCCTGAACCTGCAGCAGAAAGGGCGCAAAACTGCCTCCCAGACCGCTCCGCAGGGCCGCGGGCGGACTTTTCACCAGCCAGAATACCACGCCCGAGAGCAAAATCAGCCACAGCAGCTCGGTTTCCGTTATCGCCGTCGCCAGCCCCGAAAGCACGAACACCAGCCAGCCCAGCTGGTCCTTACCGACGGTTTTAGTGGTCAGTTTATACGTCCCGACTGCGATAATCCCAATCACGGCCGCCCCGACGCCGTAGAAAATAGCCTGCATCCAGGGCAGCCCGCCGAACTGCACGTAGGCCCAGCCCAGGGCAAGGACCATCAGGAAGGACGGCAGGACAAAAGCCAGGCCGAACAGGGTGGCCCCCAGCACGCCATAGTGCACGTAGCCTAGGTAGATCGCCAGCTGGGCGGCCAGCGGCCCGGGTGCCAGCTGGGCCAGGGCCAGCCCCTCCCGGTAGTCGGCTTCGGTAATCCAGCCGCGGGTCTCGACCAGATCCCGGTGCATGGCGCTCACCAGGGCCGGCGGTCCGCCGAAACCCAGCGTGCCGAGCCGGAGAAAGTACCGGATGAGGTCCGTAAGCGTATAGGTGAGCGGCTCCCTGAGGGTGGTCGGCATGGCTTTTTTTCGCAAGAATAGGTCACCGCGGGCCCCGAAGCTAGAACGCGCTTTACGCGTTTGTACCGGCTTTACCTTTACGCCTATTTTTTCGGTAGTCGGACGGATTCTGGCCCATGCGTTTCTTGAAAATCCGCGTAAAATGGCTCTGGTCGGAGAAGCCGGTCAGGTAAGCGATTTCCGATAGCGAGTAGGTCGTCGACTCCAGTAGCTGCAGTGCTTTTTCGATGCGCAGTTTCCGGATGTATTCCCCGAAAGACCGCTCGTCGAAGTACCGCGCAAACACCCGCGACACGTAGGTGGGGTTCACGTCCAGACTTTCGGCCAGTTCGGTCAGGCTCAGCGACAGGTTGGTATCGATCTGGTCCTGAATCAATTCCTTTAATTCATTCACCCAGGCGGGCGTTTTGCGTTTGCCCGGCTCGGCTACGTGCAGTACCTGCAGCAGCAGCCGCTCTGTCGGGCTCTGGGTGTGTTTGGCGTGGGGAAGGTATCTGGCCCAGCTGTAAAGCCCGTCGTAGAGCACCATGCCCTGGGCCAGCAGTTGGTGATCGTCGCGGAAGTTATAGGCCAGCCCGGCCGTAATCGCCCACAAACCCGCCGACTGGGCCGCCAGCGTATGGTCGTCGGTATCCGCACCCCGCACGATCGGCGCCAGCATCAGCAGGGCCGGGTCGGTCAGGTTATGTTTCTGGAGGATGTAATCAAAGGTACAGCGGTCCTCGTAGTGGGTATATTCCACGCCCGGCACGTCGTACGGAATGGCGCCCAGGGCTTCCGCCCGCGCCACCACCTCCCCATCCGGCACAAAATGAAAGACCGCCTCCGGGTCGACAAAGCGTTTGATCAGCCAGGGGCAGGCCAGCCGGTCGATCTTGGGGCGTTCGCGGGTGATCCAGTGCATGGGAAAACGTTGCAACGTAATAAAAGTACAAAGTAACAACCTTGCACCCAGACTCAGGCACTTTACTGCTTCTCCCTACCCAATCCGCAACCCATTCGCCACGGGCAGGTTCGGCGAGAGGATCGTCACCTCGTTGCCCTCCCCTACCGCGCCCAGGACCAGGCATTCGCTGCGCAGGGTTGCAATCTGCTTGGGCGGAAAGTTGAGCACGGCCACGACTTGCCGGCCAACCAGGTCCTCCGGCTGGTAGCGCTGGGTAAGCTGGGCCGACGACTTTCGCTGCCCGTAGGGCCCAAAATCGATCAGCAGTTTGTAAGCGGGCTTGCGGGCCTCTTTGAAGACCTCCGCCGACAGCACCGTCCCGACCCGCATCTCCACCCGCATAAACTCTTCCCAGCGCAGGGGAGGTTCCTCAACTGCGGATAATGATGTATGTTTCATGCGAAAAATGGTTTATAGTTTATAGTTTAGGGTTTATGGTTTTCCAGGGCAACCTATCAACCCTAAACCGCAAACACTAAACCCTAAACCCGCCCCCGATGCCTGTTTTTCAGGATCCGCTTGCCATTCTGGCCGTACTGATGGCCGTCATTGTCGTTTCCGAGCTGCTCAACCGGCTCCCGCTCGTCCGCCAGTTCGGAACAGCCCTTACCGTCATCCTGCTTACGGCTATTGTGGCCAATATCGGACTCATCCCGGCATCCACCAACGCCCCGCCGCTCTACGATGGCATTTTTAGCTACCTGGCCCCGATTTCGATCTTTTATCTCCTGCTGACGGTCAACCTCCGGAGCCTGAAGCGGGCCGGGACGCCCATGGTACTCACCTTTTTCCTGGGATCGGCGGGTACGGTATTAGGCGTTTTAATCGGTATGTGGGTAATTGCCGGGCCGCGCAGTTTTGGGCCGCTCTACTTCGCCCTGGGCGGGATGTATACCGGCACTTACATCGGGGGCAGCAGCAATCTGAACGCCGTGGCCCTGCAGTACGGCGTCAACAAGGCCGGGAACCTCTACGCCGCCGCCATCGCCGCCGACAATATCGTAACGGCTTTCTGGATGGGGGTAACGCTGATCCTGCCGCCCCTGCTGAACCGCTACTTTCCGCGCCATCGCCCCGAAGGGACCGCGGCCGAGCGCGCGCAGCTTGAATCGGAGGCGGCCCTGCATACCCGGGAAACGGAAACCATCAACCCAATGGACCTGGCGATGCTGGTGGGGCTGGGCGTGCTGGGGCTGTTTGTGGCGCAGGAAGTTGCCAGGATCTTCCCCGCTCTTCCCAAAATCCTGACCCTAACGACGCTCGCCCTACTGCTGGCCCAGTGGCGGCCGGTGCAGCGGCTGCGGGGCGTACGGGTAGTCGGGCTGTTTGCATTTATCTCTTTCTGGCCGTGATTGGCGCCTACTGCGACATCCCGGCCCTGCTCCAGGACGGGCGACTGGCGCTGAATATGGGGATTTTTGTGAGTGTGCTGCTGCTGGTTCACGGACTGGTCCTGTTCGGCATCGGCGCGCTGTTCCGCCAGGACTGGGCCTTACTCAGCCTGGCCTCGCAGGCTAACGTAGGCGGCGCGGCCTCCTGCCTGGCCCTGTCCAAGAGCCTCAACCGCCCCGACCTCCACCTGCCGGGTATTCTGGCTGGGGCACTGGGCAATGCCGTCGGGACCTATTTTGGGCTGGGGCTGGCGGAGTATCTGCGGGGGGCTGGGGGGTTGGTGGGGTGAAAAATATGTTTAACGTAAAAAGATCACGTTCAGCCATTTCTCTCCCGCAATTTTTGCGGGAGAGCGGTCATTGGGAGCTACTACCCATCAGCTGTGATCACCTCCCGAGCCTTACGATTTTACACCAGTTTTTAAGCGAAGACAACGCCCGGCTAGTGATCTATCTCAAAAACCTGACGTATAACGACAGCGTTTTGGGGGCCGGTAACATAGCTATCTGCGATCGCCCTCCTGAGGGATACTACCTGGCTACGCCTTACCACGCGTGGTTGATTATTGATTAGGATGGGGAGGCTGAGCCTTGACCAATATCATTATATGGTTGGGGCAGCGAATTAACCCTAACTAATCTCTTTTTCTATCAATCGCTACTAAACGATTCCCATGTTAACTTCTGGCTTGCTCTACATTGCCCACAATCCTTCTGCTTTACCTGGTTTTCTTAAAATAGGGGTCACTCGCAAGTCGCTAGAGATCCGTATGACCGAACTGAGCCGCTCAACAAGCGTATTCGGAAAATTTCAAGAGGTTTTTTCGTGCGAAGTGCCTGATCTATTCAAAGCCGAGAGCCTTGTTCATTTGCTACTTCAAGAGTACCGGTGCGATCCCCGGAAAGAGTTTTTTCAAATCAACTCGAAGAAGGCGATTGTCGTCCTGAAGCGGGTCAAAGCGATATTGAATAACACCCCTAATTTTAATGTATTCTTACAAAATGACTTTTTCGATCGCCAATTTAATAAGCGTCTGAGTGGCCGACAGCATAGTCTCTTCTTGTTGACTTTGTGCCATAGCCATAATAATTCCATTTTGGATAGACTTATGGGCTTTCCGCCTGATCTGGTAGATGGCTTTCTGGATGTAGCATCCGTTCAAAAACATCACCATACGACACCTTCGCACATTCGGAGCCTGGCGAAACAGTATAGTAGACTTGCACAGGATTTGACGATTAGTATTGGCCAGGAGAAGCCCTTTCGAGTGTATCAAGACATCCGCTATGCAAAAGGACAGTTATGCTGGACATTCACTACAGAAATGAAACATAAATTTATGAGTTAGCATTTATCCATTTTGTCCCCGCCATAGCTATTCTTCCTCTTGATACCCTCACCCACTCCGAACAGATAGCATTTCCGCTCACCTCACCAACCGCCCATCCAGCGGCAACACCCGCTGCGCCACTACTTCTGCCTGCGCGTAGGCAGGGTGTTGCGGGTGAAGTAACACATTGTAGGACAAATCGATGATGGCCGAAGGAACGGCCAGGGCCAGACAAAACGGCTCCTGTAGCCAATCGGCAAGTATGGTTTGGGTCTCTGATAAGGTACCAGTTTGCCAGTAGTTTGGCAGGCGGACTGGATCGAGCCAGAAGACGGCATTGGGGAAATCATCGGGTAGACGAATCGTGCTGAGCCAGAGTCGCGGCAGTTCGGGCAGTGTAAGCGGGGGCAGGTGAACGAGCGTTTCGAGCAGGGCCAGTTCGGGGGTTCGGCTGGTGTACAGGATGCCGATGCCTTTGGGATTCCAGCGACCTCCGTGCCGGTGACTACCCACTACGGATAACGGATCATCCTGGTACGGCTCCCGGTTGATGCGGTAAACGTTCATGCGCACTTAGCCTACAATCCCCCATTCAATACGGCCCAGCACATCCTCCACAACCGCAAAGCCCGATACGGTATCCAGAACGGCTAAGGGCGCCTGCGGAACGACCTTGCCTGGTGATTCGTCGCCCGCCAGCGCGGTGGAGGATTCATTTCTTGGCTTAGGTTCCTCAAAGCCACCCATCTCCCGCACCGCCGCAGGCTGACTAACGTTAGCGGATGTTTCGCGGTAGCTCAACTCCTGAAGGGGGGTATGCAGCCAGCGATTCAACAGATCGGCCCGGCCGTCAAATACCGTCAGACCGTGTTGAATCAGCCGTTCCAGCAGCAGCAAACGCTCACTCGCCGAAAGCGACAGAAATTCGGTTTCGGCCTTTCCGTGCAGACTTCGCACCGACATATTCAGGATATGAGCCATCTCTTTGTCAGTCAGGCCAACCAAATGGGCCACCTCATCGACCCGCCGACGGAGTACGCCCTGGTGGGCCTGATGAATCAATTCCGTAGTGGGCCGCTGGTAAGGCTCAGTAGTTGCCGAATGTGTTTTGGTTGAGGCGGTCATGGGCAATTTCAAGGATTTAACGCAAATATACAACACCAAGTTGGCAATTTTGCATTCGCGAGGTAATGTTTTAACCAGCCTCTCTCCCGCCCGCTCCATTCCGAACCGCTCCTTTTCCACCTGCCAGCCACTCCGATTCAGCAACCGGAAAAGGTCACGTTCTTCGGCGGTCTGGTGGGCGGCTTAGTCGTCGACATAGTTTCGCCCGGGCTAACGAGGTGGCGGTGGGCGTCCAAGGTAGCCTGATTCTCCTTGAACAAAGGGAAGAGATGGGTTATGCAACCATGATTAACTAGGCTATAACTTGAAAATAGTTACAGCCTCCCGCCACCTCGCCCAAATTTCATAGATTCATAATGGGTTAGTACTAGCAATCGGTTACCCAAACCCCTAACCTGCACCCCGAAAACGCCCAGCCCCCATGAACCGCCGGTCCCTCCTCAAAAACATCTCCCTCCTCCCCCTGGCTACCGCCGCCCCGCTGACCGCCGCGCCCCAGCGGAAACGGGCCCTGCGGTTTGCCTATATCGGCGATACGCACATTACGCCGGAGAAAAAGCCCATGGAGGGCGTGGCCCGCTGCCTGCAGCACGCCCAGAGCCAGCGCGACCGGCCCCAGTTCTTCCTCCACGGCGGGGATACGATCATGGATGCGCTGGCCCAGGACCGCGACAGCGTCCGGAAACAGTGGGAGGCCTGGCATACGGTCGTCCGGGCCAACACCTCGCTGCCCATCGAATACTGCATCGGAAACCACGACGTCTGGGGCCTGGCCGCCGCCAAAGCCGACCCGCTCTACGGCAAGCAGTGGGCCGTCGAACAGATGCGCAGTTCCGGCCGCTACCGCTCCTTCGACCGCGGCGGCTGGCACTTCATCATCCTCGACAGCACCCAGCCTACGCCCGACGGCAACTGGTACACGGCCCACCTGGACCCCGAGCAGCTCGACTGGCTCAAACAGGACCTGGCCAACACCGACCGAAAAACGCCCATCCTGCTGCTCTCGCACATTCCGATCGTCACGGCCACGGTTTTCTACGACAAAAAGAACGTCAAAAACGGCAACTGGCAGATCCCCGGCAGCTGGAACCATACCGACGCCACTGACCTGATCGAACTCTTTTTCCAGTACCCCAACGTCAAAGCCGCCCTCAGCGGGCACATGCACCTGCTCGACCGGGTCGACTATAACGGGGTTTCCTACTTCTGCAACGGGGCCGTCAGCGGAAACTGGTGGTCGGGCGATACCTACCACCAGACTAAAGCCGGGTACGCGCTCTTTGATCTGTACGACGACGGCAGTGTCGAGCGGACCTACGTGGTAATGGGCGGGTAGTATCGGACCAATGTCCTTTCTTTACCTATGTAAATGCCTGCGTCGCGGCGCTTCCTGACCTTTGGTAGCTCATTGTGCATAACAATTGGCAGGTCAAAGCGTTGAACATTATATGCAGCCTTCACACCTCACCACTCACCGATGGTTTGGCTGGTTTGTACTGAGTGTCGTTCTTGCCAGTACCCTCACAAGCTCGGCTCAGTCGCCCGAAAAACGCTCGTTCTGGCAAAAGCTGAATCCAGATTCGCTGACCAACCGCCCGCTGCGGTTCATACCGATTCCGGTGCTGCAGTCCGGTCCGGAAACCGGGCTGAAAGGCGGCATGGCCCTGGATTACTTTTTCAATACCGAACCTGATGAACCGGATACCACCCGCAGACAGCCCAAAGCGATGCGGGCCGTCACGCGCGATTCTTACGCCTTTGTGCAGGCGCTTTACAGTACCCGGCGGCAACTGACGCTGGAAGGGGCCTGGCAGGTCTACAGCCCCGGCGAGCGGTACGTCCTCCGGGGACGGGGTGGCTACCAGGACTATTCGGAATATTACTGGGGCATCGGCAATGAGACCGTCGCGGAAAAAGCCTATGACGATATTCTCTACCGGCGGTGGTTCCTCCAGACGCGGGCCTGGCGGCAAATCCGCCCCAATGTATTTGTGGGGCTGAGCTATTCATTCGTTGATACGCGGGATCTGCGGGCCGCCCGCAGCGAGCGGCTGCTGGACGGCATCCAGGGCGGCCGGGGCGGGCTGGTCTCGGGGCTCGGCCCCACGATTCTCTTCGACTTTCGGAACAATCCGTTCAGTCCTACTCAAGGCTGGTACGCCGAATATACCCTGCAGACCTACCAGCCCTGGGTAGGCAGCGATTTTTCGTATGTCGAACAATTAATCGATCTGCGGAAGTACATTCCCTTCGCTTCAGGATCCATGCTGGGTTTTCAGGTGCTCGGCCAGTTTACCGAAGGGACCGTCCCGCTGCGGGAGCTGCCCCGCCTGGGTGGACCGAACATCCTGCGTGGCTTTGTGCTGGGCCGGTACCGTGACCGCCAGCTCTGGTCGGCCCAGACGGAATACCGTCATCCGATCAACCGCTTCCTGCTGGCGGCGGTCTTTGCGGCCGTAGGCGGTGTAGCACCTACCATAGACGCTTTTTCCCTGGCGACGACCCGGTACGCCGGCGGTGCGGGCATGCGGGTGCTGCTGAACCGCAAGAAACAACTCTACGCCCGCGTCGACGTGGCCGTGAACTCCAACCGAACCGTCAATGCCTATTTCCGGGTAATGGATGCCTTCTAAGGTTTCGTTTGAGAATTGCCGTTCGTTCCCTAATTTTGGCTGTTCTTGCCAAGTCAGACTAATAACTCACATCCGATGAGAGAAATACAATTCCGCGAGGCCCTGCGGGAGGCGATGTCCGAAGAAATGCGCCGCGACCCGCGCGTATTCCTGATGGGCGAGGAAGTGGCCGAGTACAACGGAGCTTACAAAGTCAGCCAGGGCATGCTTGACGAGTTTGGTGCTGAGCGGGTGATTGACACGCCTATCGCCGAGCTTGGATTCGCGGGAATCGGCGTGGGTGCCGCCATGAACGGCATTCGTCCGATCATCGAATTCATGACGTTCAACTTCTCGCTGGTGGCCATTGATCAGGTTATCAACTCGGCGGCCAAGGTGATGTCGATGTCGGGCGGTCAGTATTCCTGCCCGATCGTGTTCCGCGGCCCTACGGGGAATGCCGGGATGCTGTCGTCCCAGCACTCGCAGAACTTCGAAAACTGGTACGCCAATACGCCGGGCCTGAAAGTGCTGGTTCCCTCGAACCCCTACGACGCCAAAGGGCTGCTGAAGACGGCGATCCGCGACGATGATCCGGTTATTTTCATGGAATCGGAACTGATGTACGGCGATAAAGGCCAGGTACCGGAAGAAGAATACCTGATTCCTATCGGGAAAGCCAACATCACCCGCGAAGGCAATGATGTTACGCTGATCTCCTTCGGGAAAATGATGAAAGTGGCGAACCAGGCCGCCGACGAACTGGCCAAAAACGGTGTTTCGGCCGAAGTGATCGACCTGCGTTCGGTGCGTCCCATCGACTACGCGACGGTAATCAACTCGGTGAAGAAAACGAACCGCTGCGTCATCGTGGAAGAAGCCTGGCCGCTGGCGGCGATCTCGTCGGAGCTGACCTACAGCATCCAGCGCAACGCCTTCGATTACCTCGATGCGCCGGTGGTGCGGGTTAACAGCCTCGATCTGCCGCTGCCGTACGCGCCTACGCTTATCGAAGCCATTCTGCCCAACGTCAAGCGCACGTTGCAGGCAGTTGAAACGGTGATGTACCGGAAATAGGTTTATAGTAAGGAGTTAGTCCAAACTATAGATCCAGCGAACAAATAGAAAAAGGCCCTGAACGTGTGTTCAGGGCCTTTTTTGTGCTAAAATAATCGGAAGAGTCACCAAAAAAAGCACCGACGGTTAGGCCGGTGCTCCGATTCGTTCAGCGAATACAAAGATAAAACGGCCGAACCCTCGCTTTAGTTTGGACTATGAAAAATAAATGCATTATTTTTCAGATTATATTCACACCCAACGCAAAAGTCCCGAAACGTATATGCGCAGTCAGACGCAGACGATATACGAGGTAACAGTGCAGTATGTAGGATCGCTTAATACCCTGCGCCAGCGGGAGCCTTTTACTGTTTATTACTCCAACCTGAAAAAGGCCGTGGAGGCCATTATCGCCCAGCTTGTGCTTAACGACTGGCCCGCCAAGGTAAATTATACGGCCGTCTACCGGGCCCTGAAGCAGCGCGGCAGCTACTTCTGCGACTTCGACCTGGCCGGAGCCAAAGTGTTCCGCATCCGGATCACGCCCTGTACGCTGAACCCGGTGCTGACCACGCTGGGGATCGACGAAAAGCCGATCGAACCCCAGCGCAAAAAGTAAGTCTTTTACTCGTAGGTAAGCCAGGCGGAAGCGGTAGTTGGCTTATCGGCCACGAACCGGATCCACCGCGCCTGAAAACCGGCCGGAAACTCATGCTCGACGGTTTTGCCCGGTGCGACGGAAATCGTCTGGTAGGTCATCCAGGGGCCATGGCCGATTGGTTCGACTTCGATGCGAAAGGTCACCGGCTGGGCGCTCCGGTGCGACAAGGCCACTTTCCGCCGGTCGTAGAATCCAATCAGGTAGGGATCCGAAGGCTCCCCGGCCCGGACGCTCGTCTGCTTCCAGGGTCCGCCCCGCCCGACGGGCTTGCCCAGTTTCCAAAGATCATCAATCACCCCGGCCCAGACGGCCGCTTTTCCGTCGTCCGACCTTACGACATGCGGGTTGTTGCGGGTTTCGGCCGGATTCAGCCCCGTCATGACCAACAGACCGCGGTAGCTGGCAAAATCATGAATCTGGTAGGGATGCGAGGCAACGGGCCGGATCTTGGCAAAGCCGTCGGCGTTCTCGGCCGGCAGCTCGTAGAACGTACCCAGGCAGTTGAGCAGGTCGCGTTCGGTAGCCACTTCCCGCGCCAGACGCGTAATCCCCGCCTTGGTCGGGCCCGTCAACGCTTCCGGCCCCAGCGGCAGCCGCCAGCGCCGGCCCTGGTCGTCGGTGACCAGCACCGAAGCCTCGTCGATGGTCACCACCTCCTTCGGAATGGCATACTGCTGGTCGATGCGCTGGCGCGTGGCCTCGTCCGCCTTCGGCCGGAGGTTCATTTCCCCATCCAGTTCGTAATACCCCACCGGTTGGACCTTCCCGCCTTCGATCCGAACGGCGGAGATGCCGAGCGCCCGGCGGTTGTCGCCCAGCCCGTAGAGGAGTCCGCCCAGCATGGGACCGCTGCCCGGTTTGGCCAGGCCCGTAAACAGCGGCTGGGGCTGGGTCGGGCGCTGGTCGGCGTCGGCATAGAAGAAATGCACCGTAGCGGTCGTGGCCTGGTCCGCCGAAACGCGCACCCATTCGCCCGCTTCCGTTGCTGCAAACTCCACCCGCTGGGCCTGCCCGGGTGCTACCGTTATCGTACGCAGTGCCTGCCAGCTGCCGTTCCCCTGCCGGTCCGTCTGAAACGCAAAGCGAACCGGACGGCTGCCATCGTTGCGGACCCAGGCCGACCGTTTGGGCCAGCCCGCGAAAAGAAAAGCTTCCGAGGGCTCGTTGGCCGCCACCGCTTCGTTCAGCCAGACGGCGCCCTCGGCCGTTTTCGGACCCAGGCGGTCGGGCTGGTCGATGGGCGTAAACCAGAGGTTGGAGTTCGACTGGCCGGGCCCTTCGATGCCGCCTTTCACCTTCCGTTTGTTGAGAAACTCCCTTTGGGCCGAATCGTCGCAGCCGAAGACGAGCTGATTCTGCCAGCGGGTGTAGTCGCCGATGACTTTCAGGTAAGCCGAGCGCGGCCGGATGCCGGCGCTGCTGGCCGCCGAGAACCGGGCCGGAAAACGCCAGAACATCCCGTGCATGGTCATGAGGTAGTCCGGCTGCCCGGCCGTACCGACGTCCCGGATCCGCGGCCATTCCGTATTCCAGCCGTGCGCGCCGTCGTAGCTGTGGCTGGCCTTGGGCAGTCGGAAAAAAGACCATTTCCCGGCATCGCGCACGCCGACCACCACCGACTTATGATCCCAGCCGGTCGCCCAGATGGGATCGTTGGCGGGATCGGCATTGCCGTTAATGCCACCCGGTCCGGTTACTTCCACGAACTGGCTCCGCCGGATTACTTTCCAGTCGCGGCCGTCCCACTCGGCCAGCACGCCGGACTGGATATCGAATTGTTTGAGCGCCTCCGGGCTCGCTTCGCCGTTGTTGGAATACACTACGACGCCCTGGCCCGAATACACCCCTTTCCCGTGCGCCCCGGGCAGGAGCGTACCGGGCTGGTTGGTCGAGATGTCTTCGCCCTTGGGCTGCTTGACGTTGGCGTCTTCGTAGAGCATCCGGGTTTTGAGCGTTTTGACGTCTACTTCGTAAAACCCTTCTTCCATCGTCGCCACGTAGATTTTACCGGCCGGATCGGTCAGGTGCCGGGCTAGCCCCGTATACCGCCCTGGTGCTTCCTTGTAGGGAATGACGCGGACGTTGCGCTGGGCGTCAATGGCGTACGGCCCGATAAAAAGCTGGTTGCTTTCCGGGTGGATCATCCGGTTGGCGGGCGTTCCACCGGTACTTTCCGGGCGAACGATCTGCCGCAGGTCGGGCGTGATTTCGTAGAGCTTATCCGACGAACCGTGCGGCAGGTGCGGCCCGTAGGTCACCACCCAGAGGCGATCGGCCCAGGGCACAACCGCCCCTGTGCCGCATTCGCCTTCGTTGTTGTAATAGGCCAGATGGGGATATACACCGCTGAACTGCCGGGGTTGCGACTGGGCTACCGTTCCCAGATTTAATCCAAGGGCCACCAGACCGGCCAAAACTAAATTCCGCGAAATCCGCGAGCCATTCATACAAAAAAGAGTTAGGTACCTGGAATATCGAAAGTGGTCGTTCATTGCCAGTCCGGGTTCTGCACCAGTTTCGGATTCGCCTGCAGTTCTTCCAGCGGTATGGGATAATACCGGTGTCGGGCCTGCGGCGTACGCTGGGGATAGACATCGTTCACGGCCCTGGGAATCACCTGCAGGAAGGTGTTGGTCCGGGTGAGATCGTACCAGCGGTCGGCTTCGGCGAAAAACTCCCAGGAACGTTCCTGCAGCACGGCCCCGAGGAAGGCATCCCGGCTCAGCCCCGGCGTCAGATCAGCCAGCCCGGCCCGCCGCCGGACGGTGTTGATATAGCCGTAAGCCGTAGCGGTCGGGCCGTTGAGCCGCCCCTCCGCCTCCGCCGCGATCAGGTAGACGTCCGCCAGCCGCAGAATCGGGAAGTTACTGTTATTGGCTTCACCAATCGAGTTCGGATCGCGGTATTTTCGGATCAACACGCCTTTCGGGGTGATGGGCGTGATATCCCGTTGCCGGACCATTCGGCCCGATACGTCGCGGTAGGTGGTATCCAGCAGTTGCCGGCGCTTGTCGGCGGGTTGGAACGAATCGAAAAAGGCCTGGTAGGCAAACCAGGAGCCAAACGATACCTTCGCGTAGTCGACGCCGGAGCTGTTCCGGGGCCCGGCGATGCCCATGACCGTCAGCCAGCGACCGGGCTGCTGGCGTTCGGCCTCGACGGCCCACATGTTTTCGATCCGGGCGGCGTCTTCCTTGTCGACCTCGTACAGATCGGCCGGATTGGGCATGAGCGCGTACTTACCCGAGCCGATCACCGCCTGCGCCAGTTGCAGGGCTTTGCTCCAGTCTTCGTTGTAGAGCGCCACCTTGGCGTAGATGCCCTGGGCTACCTCCTTACTGGGCCGTCCTTTCACCAGCGTAGCCGCATACGAAGGCAAAGCGGCTACGGCCTGATCGAGGTCGCTGTAAATCTGTTTGTACACTTCCGCCCGCGGGCTTTTGGCCACGATGGCGTCCGCCTCGCTGGTACTGGCTTTGGTTTTGACGATTACATCGCCAAAATTTTTGGTCAGCGTCCAGTGGTAGAAAGCCCGCAGCAGGTGGGCTTCGGCCACGATTTCGGAGCGGCGCTTCTGGTCCATCTGAATCTGCGGGACTTTCTCGATGGTCCAGTTGGCGTTTTCGATGCCTTTGTAGCTGAACCGCCAGACGCCCGCGGGGCCCTCCGTTTCGTGTCGGCCAGAACTGCGCTGGGTCGTGAAGTACGGATCGTAGGTGAACAGCGTGATCGTGTTCCGGCCCACGACAGGGCGCGGGTAGGTCTGGTCGGCGGCGAATTCGGAGGCCGCCACCAGCGGAAAGCCGTACAGATTGATCAGGGAGCCGTAGGCCGCCGTAACGGACGCTTCAGCATCCTGGGCGGTCTTGTAGAAATTGGTCGTAAAAATGGACGAGTAGACCGTCTCCTCCAGTTCACAGCCCGTCAGCAGGCCGGTTATGGCTAATAATAGAAATGGCTTCTTCATGATAAGGGTAAAGGCGTGCGTTAAAAAGTCACCTGTAAACCACCGAGGTACGAACGGGCTATCGGGTAGGTCCCGTTATCGATAAAGAGCGTCGTCGCATTGCCGTAATTGTTCACTTCCGGATCGAAGCCGGAATACCGCGTGAACGTAAAAGCATTATTGGCGCTGACATACACCCGAATCTGGTTGACGCCCCGCATCTTGGGCAGGGTGTACCCCAGGCTGATGTTCTTCAGCCGGACAAACGACGCATCTTCCACGTACCGGTCCGAGAGTGGCAGCCGCCCGCCCTGGAAGCCGCTGGCGTACTCGTTGCTGGGGTTGGTCGGCGACCAGCGGCTGGCCATGCCCGCCAGCAGATTTTGTTGACCCAGGGGCGTTTCAAAGCCGTAACGGAACAGGTTCAGGATCTTATTGCCCTGGACGCCCTGGGCGAAAATGCTCAGGTCGAACCCCCGCAGGCGGATCGTACTGGACAGCCCAAACAGGAAGTTCGGCTGGGCGTTCCCAACGATGACCTGGTCGTCGGCCGTGATGCGGTTATCGCCGTTAACATCCTTTACCTTCGGCCCTCCTACCCGACCGTCGTAGCCGGGCAGAATGGCATCGCCTGACTGGGTGATGCCGTCGAAGAGATACGTCCGGTACAGGCCCATCGGGTACCCTACTTTCAGCAGCGCGAACTCCGAGCGGGGCAGTTCCTGCAGGACGCCGTCGAGGGCCAGCACTTCGTTCCGGTTAAAGGTCACGTTCGCCGAGGCATCCCACTGCAGCGCCCGCCCCGCGCCCGGTACAATCCGGCCGCTGAGCGCCAGTTCCACACCACGGTTGCGGATGGAGCCGAAATTCCCCGTCAGGGCCGTATAGCCCGACGACTGCGGCAGGGCTTTCTGGAACAGCAGGTCGTCCGTCTGTTTGCTGTAATAATCCGCCACTACGGACAGGCGGTTGTTGAACAGGCTGAGGTCCAGCCCAATATCTACCTGGGTCGATTTTTCCCATTTCAGGTTCGGGTTGGGTATCGAGCCGGGGTTGATCCCGTTCACCGGATTATGATCAAAATTGTAGTTCAGGCCTGATGCACCCACGGTCGCCAGCGACTGATACGGCCCGATCGCTCCGGCATTTCCCGTAATGCCCCAGCTGGCCCGGAGCTTCAGGTCGGAAAACACCGGCAGGCCTTTCATGAAGGGTTCTTCGACAATCCGCCAGGCACCGGCTACGGCCGGGAAAAAGCCGTACTTGTTGTTGGCCCCGAATTTACTGGCTCCGTCCACCCGCGCCGTCAGGTCCAGAAAGTAGCGGTCCCGGTAGCCGTAATTGATCCGCCCCAGGTACGAGTCCAGCCGGCTTTTGCTTTTGTTGCTGAAAACGGTCCGGTCGACGGCCAGCTGGATGGCGTTGTTCTGCGTCACGTCGTTGGGGAAGTTCCGGCCCGATTGCTGGTTAAACTGGCCGATGTCAGCCTGGCTACCGAGTACGGCCGTGGCCGTCAGCGAGTGGTGTGCGGCCAGCTGGCGGCGGTAGGTGAAGATGCTTTCGTGCAGCAGCACCCGCCCGTAGGTATTGGTGTTGCTGGCACTTCCCCCACCCGAAGCAAACTGCGAACGGCTCAGCAGCGACAGGGGCGAGTAGAACTCACCGAGGGTCGTGGCCAGGTCGGCGTTGAAGCTGGCACGGTAGGTCAGCCCTTGAAGTAGATTGACATCCAGGTAGGCGTTGACCAGCAACCGCTGGGCCGTCTGGCGGTTCAGGGGCGTAATGAAGTTGAGCGGGTTGCTGACCTCCTGGTACTGGCCGTTCATCTGGTCCTGAAAGGGGAAGACGGAGCCATCTTCCCGGTAAGGCACCAGGGTTGGCGGCGCCGCCACAGCCGCTCCCAGAACGCCCTGCCGGCTACTGGTCACGTCGGAGCTGGTCCCGCCGAGCGACACCCCATTGTTGACCGTATAACCGTAATAGAGGCTCGTCCCGACCCGGAAACGGCTGGAGATGGTATGATCCAGGTTCGAGCGCAGGGCGTAGCGCGTAAAATTCGAATTCCGGATGATGCCGTCCTGGTTAAAATAGTTCAGCGACAAGGCCAGCTGGGTTTTCGCCGTTCCGCCCGTCACCGAAACCTGGTGGCTCTGGATGGGGGCCTTCCGGAAGATCAGATTCTGCCAGTTGAAGCCTTCGCCCAGGCTGTTGGGATCGGCGTAGATGGGCCGCTTGTAGATCTCGTTTTCCAGCAGGGCAAACTCCCGGGCGTTCAGCACGTCCATCGTCCGGTTGACCTGCTGAACACCCGCGTACCCGTCGTAGCTGACCCGCGTCACGCCTTCCTTCCCGCGCCGGGTCGTGATCAGGACTACGCCGTTGGCCGCCCGGGCGCCGTAAATGGCCGTAGCGGAAGCGTCCTTGAGGACTTCAATGGACTCGATATCGTTCGGGTTGATCTGCGAGAGGGGGCTCACATCCGACACTCCACCCCCATTGGCGATCTGAATACCGTCGATCACGTAGAGGGGCTCCGAACTGCCGTTGATGGAATTCGTCCCCCGGATCCGGACGCTGATGTTACCGCCCGGCGCGCCGGAATTCTGGGTAATCTGCAAACCCGCCACGCGGGCCTGCAGGCCCTGGGCTACGTTGGCGACCGGCGTTTGCAGCAGCTCGGCGGCCTTTACCGAGGCGATGGCGCCCGTGGTTTCAATCTTCCGCTGGGTTCCGTAGCCAACTACGACCACCTCTTCCAGGGAGGTATCGGCCGCTTTCAACACCACGTCGATGACCGTCCGGGCCTGACCGTTGCCCCCTTCGATCGGCACTTCCTGCTTCTGAAAGCCAATGAAGGAGAAAATCAGCACATCGGTCGGGTTCACCACCAGGGTATAGCGACCTTCCCCGTTGGCGCTGGTGCCCCGGTTGCTTCCTTTAATAGCAATGCTCACCCCCGGCAGGGGCTCGTCTTTCTCGTCGGTTACCCGCCCCGTTACGGTCAGTTCCGCCGGTACCGAAGCTTCAACCGTCGCATCTGGCTCACGCGTCGCTTTTGGCTCGCTGACGGGCAGGCGTTTGAGCAGAATGTGGCGCCGGTTTACCTCGTAGGTCAGGTTCAGCGGTTTCAGCAGCCGGTCCAGCACCAGATCCAGCGGTTCGTTGCGCACGTCTAAGGACACGCGCCGGGCGGCCTGGATCAGTTCATAACTATACATGAAGCGGACGTTAGCCGCCTTTTCAATCTGTCCCAGGACCGCAGCCACTTCCTGCTGCTTCACATCCAGCGAAATGCGGCGGCTGAGCAGCTCCTGACTCAGGCCGTCGCGGGCGTAGGCCATCCCGACCAGCCAGAGCATCAGAACGGTTTGGTGAAACGTGATTCGCATGATTTTCAGGAGAATCTCGCGCGAGTGTCGAGGTTTCTGCATGAATTGGATCAGTTTTGTTGGTTTTCAGAATTGGCAAAACAATCCCCGCATCCCGATTTGGGACGTCCTTGACCAGACTTCAGAGGGGAAGACACAGCAGGTTGGTGGTGTTGCAGCACCGCCGGCCTGTTTTTGTTTGGGGAAAAGCAGGTTAGGGTTGAGGCATAGGTAGCAGCGCGATCAGGGTTGGTTAGGGATAGGGTATTCGCTAAGGGTTACTGGCAACCTTTCGAATCGATCAGGATCTGTCCGTCGACAAGCTCGTAACTCGACTCGGTTGTTTCGCAGATCAGCCGCAGCTTCTCAAACAGGGGCTCGTCGCCCAGCGAGGCCGTGAACGAACAGCGCCGCATGCTTTCCTCGTCGAAGACGATGTCGATGCCGTAGGCTTTTTCCAGGGTGGCAAAGACTTCGGCGATAGGCGTACGCTGAAAGGCAAAGTCCTGTCGCTCGATGGGCGCGTGCAGCAGGTCGGGCTGATCCACTACCGACCGCACGATCCGGATATCGTCCCGCAGCAGGACCGCCTGCTGGTTGGGGGTCAGCACCAGGCCCGTCAGTTCCCGGCTCGTCCGGAGTGTCGGCGCGTTCCGGTCTTCCCGGGCAAAAACCGAAACCCGGCCGGATTTGACCACTACTTTTACTTCTGCATCGGTTTCGTAGGCGCGCACGCTGAAGCTGGTTCCCAGCACCTTCGTCACTAACTCATTGGCGTATACGAAGAAAGGCTGGGCGGGATTCTTGGCCACTTCAAAAAAGGCTTCGCCCGACAGATAGACCTCCCGGCGAGTAGCGGCAAACCGGCTGGGAAAACTGATGCGCGACTGGCTCATAAGCAGTACCGAGCTGCCGTCGGGCAGGTTGACGAGCTGCGTCCCGGCGGAGGAATTGACCACTTCCTGCAGCGGTTCGGGCGCCTGACGAACCAGGGCCGCGTAGGTATGGGCGGGCGCCTGAACCGCCCGGCGAACCTGCCAGTACCAGCCCAGTCCTAGCAGCAGCAGCACGGCCGCGGCCACCTTCCAGCCCGTCGACCACCCCAAACGCAGGCTAACGACCGGTTTCTCCTCGAGTTGCGCCAGGACCTCGCCTACCTTTGACCGGACATCGGCCTCCGTCAGCGGCAGTTGCTCCCCCCGAATCGTCAGCAGCAGGGCACGGGCCGCCTCGACTTCCGGCTGTTTATCCGGATGCTCCGCCAGCCACTGCTCCCAGAACCGCTTGTCTTCGGCCTTCGCCTGGTACACCCAGCGCCGGAACGACGCATCGTCGACAAAGTCACGGTCCGTATAAAAGCGATAATCGGTCATCAGAAAGGCCCATTTTCCGGTTTCTGATGCGAGGAGTAGCAAAAGCGATAATAGTACCCTTGGGAATGGAAAAAAATTTTAGCTGATTGTCCAGACCAGCAGGAGCAGCATAATTTTCTGCCAGTGCCGCCGCAGCCGGCTCAGCCCGTTGTGCAGGTAGTTGGCCACCGCCTGGCGCTGCAGGCCCATGATGGCGGCAATTTCTTCGTAGCTTAGGTTTTCGTAGTAGCGGAGGTAGAGGGCTTCGCGCTGCCGGGACGGCAGCATGGCGAGGGATTCGCCCAGGGTGGCCGCCAACCACTCCGGGTCTTCGGCTTCTTCGCCTGCCCCAACCCGGTCCTCGGCCGGCAGTTCGCGCCAGACCAGGTTTTGACGCAGCGAACGGACCAGGTTATGGCGCAGGGCCGTAAAGAGGTAGGATTTGGGCGAAACCACCCCGCCGAGCGCCGCCCGCTTTTCCCAAAGGTGGAGCAGCAGATCCTGGAGGGTATCTTCAATCAGGCCGCGATCCGTCGTAAAGCGGGTGCCGTAATGAAACAGGGAGGGGTACAACTTTTCGGCCAGTTGCCCAAAGGCGAGCCGGTCCCCGGCCACGGCCAGGTGCCAGAGCGGCAGGATCTCGTCGGTTTCGGGCGTAGGCAGCGGCATGGTGAATTGGCCAATTCCCGAAGGTATAAATTATCTTTTGCTTATGAAAAATTTGACGGATTTAGGATTTACCCGCTTTTGAATACCGATTTTAGGGTCCGGACTCAGCCGTTGCGCTTCGTCGCGCAAGCGAAATCCGTCGTCGGCACCTGCCCCGTTGCCTTGATGGCCGCAAAGCCTCCCGCCACGTCGATGAGGTTGTCGAACCCCCGGGCGCGCAGAATGGATGCGGCGACCATCGAGCGGTACCCACCCGCGCAGTGCAGGTAAGCCGGCCGATCGCGGGGAATCTGGGCCATGTATTCGTTGAGGTCATCCAGGGGCGTATTTTCGGTGCCTTCAACGTGCTCAGCGCTGTATTCAGCCTCGCGGCGGACGTCGAAAACCGGCAGTGATGGATCTTCCGCAAAGCGCCGCGCCAGTTCGTCGGCCGAAATGGATTCGATGGTATCAATTTCCTTACCGGACGCTGCCCAGCTGCCGAAGCCGCCTTCCAGGTAGCCGATGCAGTGGTCATAGCCAACCCGGGCCAGCCGGAGGACGGTTTCCTCCTCCTTGCCTACCGGCGTTACCAGCGCAATCGGCTGGTTCAGGTCCGGAATCAAGGCCCCGACCCAGGGGGCAAACTGGCCGTTTAGGCCAATATTGATGGCATTCGGGACAAAGCCGCTGGTAAACTCCTGGGCGTCCCGCACGTCGAGGACCAGCGCCCCGGTTTCGTTGACGGCCGTCTCAAAGGCGTCGGGAGCCAGCGCCTGGGTACCGCGGGCCATCACCTGGTCGATGCTGTCGTAGCCGGATTTGTTCAGGAGGGCGTTCTTGGCAAAGTACTGGGGCGGCTTGGCCAGGCCGTCAAGCACCTGTTCGATGAACTGCTCCCGGCTTTTAGCCTGCAGCGCGTAATTGAAGCGTTTCTGGTTACCCAACCTGTCGGTGGTTTCCTTGCTCATGTTCTTACCGCAGGCCGAACCGGCGCCGTGGCCGGGGTAGACGATCACGTCGTCGGCCAGGGGCATGATCTTAGTCTGCAGACTGTCGTACAGCATCCCGGCCAGGTCCTGTTCAGTCAGGTTACCCTTGATGGCCAGGTCCGGGCGGCCCACGTCGCCGATAAAGAGCGTATCGCCGGTAAAAATGGCGTGGTCCCGGCCGGACTCGTCCCTGAGCAGGTAGGTGGTCGATTCGGGCGTATGGCCTGGGGTGTGCAGCACGACGATCTGCACCTTCCCAAGTTGAAACACCTCACCGTCGGTGGCGATATGGGCGTCAAACTGGGGCCGGGCGTTGGGGCCGTAGATAATTGGCGCGCCGGTTGTGCGGGAGAGATCCAGGTGACCCGAGACAAAATCCGCGTGGAAGTGCGTCTCGAACACGTACCGGATCCGTGCGCCATGCTGTTCCGCTTTCCGCACGTAAGGCGTCGTCTCCCGCAGCGGGTCGATCACCGCCGCTTCGCCTTCACTCTCAATATAGTACGCCCCCTGAGCGAGGCATCCGGTGTAGATTTGTTCGATGAGCATTGTCTGGACGTTTATCGTTTATTGTTTACGGTTTATTGTTTGGGGGTGTCCGCCACCTGGGTTGCTTCTCTCCGACCGGCGAAAGGACGAAGCGATCACAATAAACCATAAACGCTAAACCCTAAACTTATACACCGATCATTTCCCTCCCCAGCATATAAACCGCCACTACCCCTACAAACCAGCCGAAGCCCTTTTTTAGTTTCGCGGGGGGAATGCGGTGGGTCAGGCCCAGGCCCAGGAAGATGCCGAGCACGGAAAGGCCCGTGAACGGCAGCAGAAACGCCCAGTCGAGGCGGGTGTGGGCCAGATCACCCAGCAAACCCACAAACGAATTGACCGCAATGATGAGTACGGAAGACGCTACCGCGCGGCGGATGGGCGTTCCGGCCAGCAGTACCAGCATGGGCACGATCAGAAAGCCGCCGCCCGCGCCGATGGTACCCGTCAGCAAGCCAACCGCCAGCCCGTCGAGGGCCAGATTCCCGTAGCGGGGCCGCCCGTCGGCCGCTTCGCCTTGTTCGGGCGACTGGCTCCAGATCATCGCCCGGGCGGCCAGTAGCATAACGATGGCGAAGAAATACAGAATCGCCCGGTCTTTGGCCAGCACCCACTCGCCGTAGCGGATCAGCGGATCCGGCAGCAAGGGCACCAGCAGGCGGCGCGTGAAATAAACCGATACAAACGAAGGTAGCGCAAAGGTGGCCGTCACCCGCAGATCCACCTGCCGTTTCCAGAGGTGATTCAGCGAACCCACCAACGAGGTCGTGCCGACCACAAACAGCGAGTAGGTCGTCGCCAGTACGGGCGGAATGCCAAAGAGGTAAACAAAGATTGGTACGGTCAGAATCGATCCACCGCCCCCGGCCAGCCCAATGACCAGACCAACGGCGATGGCAGCTCCGTATCCTACCCATTCGGTGTTCGTCATGCGCCCAAATTACGCAAATCCCGCGCTTGCCGAATGGCCAGGGTCAGGATTTGACGGTCCGGGGCGTCCGGGGTTTCACCTTGCAGGTATGTATTCCTAACAGGGTATAAATGGGGCAGGAGCCCAGAAAAGCCGTAGCAATCAGGACCAGGCCCAGCAGCCCGGACCAACTCTGGTAAGCATAGCCGACGATACCGATCAGCAGGCCCAGGGTAACGCGAAGGTACCGGTCAGTCGTACCGATGTTTTTCAGGAGGAAGTTCATGGCGTTCCAGTTCAAAGGTTCGGTGCAAACCTACGCAAGCGGCCGGCTGTTGTCGGTAACCTACGTCAGGCAAACGACTGATTTAAAGCCATGATACCCAAATCTTCCCCGCTCCGCTTTACCCAATCATCCAGCCTGAACTCCCTAGCAACTGGCCATTCGTGTCGGCAGCAGTCTACCGGGCCGCCATAAAAAAAGCCCCGGGGTCCCGGGGCTTTCCGTAGGTAACAACTTCTTATTCCCGATTCAGATTACTATGCCGCCGGCTGTAGAGGAAGTACACGATCAGGCCGAGGATACACCAGATAACGAACGAGATCTTGGTGTCGGTCCTGAGGTTGTACATCAGGTACAGATTAGCCAGAATACCCAGCGTGGCGATTACAGGCAGGGCGGGCGTCCGATACGGACGTTCCAGGTTCGGCTCACGAACCCGAAGCAGCCAGACCGCTCCGCAGATCATGGCAAAGGCCAGCAGGGTTCCCGAGCTGCAAAGCTCCGACACCTTGTCGATGGGCGTCAGGGCGGCGACCGTAGCGACAATCAGTCCTACTACAATCGTGCTCTTCCAGGGCGTTTTGAACGTCGGGTGAATAGCGGCGAAAAGGCTTTTCGGCAGCAGACCGTCCTTGGCCATGCCCAGGAAGATCCGCGTCTGGCCCAGCATCATCACCAGCATGACGGAGGTCAGACCGGCGATGGCGGCGATCGTAATGATGTATACCGCCCAGGTCAGGCCCTGATCAGCGAACGCCTGCGCTACGGGCGCTTTCAGGTCCAGGTTATCAAAGCGGACCATACCCGTCAGCACGAGGGATACCAGGATGTACAGGACCGTACAGATAATGAGCGAAGCAATGATGGCGAAGGGAACGTCCTTGCGCGGATTGATGGCTTCCCCGGCCTGGGTCGATACGGCGTCGAAACCGATGTAGGCGAAGAAAACGATACTGGCGGCGGTCACGATCCCGTTAAAACCGTAGTGCTGCTGGCCGGACTTGTCGATTACCGGCTCCGGAATAAACGGCGTCCAGTTGGCAACTTCCACGTAGAAAGAGCCCACGACGATGACAAACAACACCGCCGCTACCTTCATGATCACAATCAGGTTATTGGTGCTGGCCGCTTCTTTAATTCCCTTAACCAGAATGTAGGTCACCACGAGCACGATCAGAAACGCCGGCAGGTTAACCGCAAACGCAAAATCCGGTACGGCTTCCCCCGCGGCCCGCATCTTCTCGGCCTTTTCCTGGGCCGTAACGGGATCGTTCATCAGGTATATCGGCGGATGGATGCCAAAGAGGTGCAGCAGTTTTTCAAAGTACCCGGACCAGCTCACGGCCACCGTCGTGGCCCCCATCATGTACTCCAGAATGAGGTTCCAGCCGATAAGCCAGGCGAAAATCTCCCCTACCGTGCCGTACGAATACGCATAAGCCGACCCTTCTACGGGCAGGATGGAAGCAAACTCCGCGTAGCAGAGCGCGGCAAATGTACAGGCAATTCCTGCCAGCACGAACGAAAGCGCCAGGGCCGGACCAGCCCAGTCGTGGGCCGCGATCCCCGTCAGGACGAAAATCCCGCCGCCGATGACCGCACCGATGCCCAGCGACGTCAGTCCCCAGCGGCTCAGTACCCGTTTCAGTTCGCTCTTTTTCATGTCCGCTTCGTAGGCCGAGAGCGGCTTCTTCCGCCAGACGCTGGTATCGCGTGCTTGGGTTTTAGTTTCCATGCAGGAAGTGTAATAAAGTGTAAAGATTCTACTAAATAACGAAAGAGGATTTGGCGATATGGCGGGTAAGCTACAAATTCTTTTCCGCAAAAGCCAAGGATTGAAGGATTGAAGGATTGAGGGATTGAAGTGATCTACAGTCGTTCTAACCAGAACTGGTGAAGCCACACTTCAATCCCGCAGCGGCGGACCGCTTCAATCCCTCAATCCCTCAATCCTTGTTTACGCTTTCGCCGACTTAGCCACCTTAGCCGGAGCCTCCGCCGGGGCGGGCTCGGAAGCCTGCTCGCGGCTCATGGCATCAACGACGATCGGCGTCGCCACGAAGAGGGATGAGTACGTACCGACGATAACGCCGATCAGCATCGCGAAGGAGAAGCCTCGGATGGTTTCGCCCCCGAAGATGAAGAGTACCAGCAGTACCAGCATGGTTGAGATACCGGTTACGGCCGTACGGCTCAGCGTCGAGTTCAGGGCGTTGTTGATGATGCTCGGAATGCTTTCCTTCTTGCCCCGGTTGTCGTTGAGGTATTCCCGGACACGGTCAAAGACAACGACGGTATCGTTCATCGAATAACCCATGATCGTCAGCAGGGCTCCCACAAACGCCTGGTCGATGTCCAGCGAGAAGGGCAGCAGACCGTTGCCGATGGAGAAAATAGCCAGGATCACCAGGACGTCGTGGAACAGAGCCACAACGGCACCGTAACCAAATGCCAGCCGCTTAAACCGGATGAGGATATACCCGAACACGACGGCAACCGCCAGCAGAATCGACCAGACGGCCGAGTAAATCAGGTCATTGGCAATGGTCGGACCCACTTTCTGTGAGCTTTCAATCGAGCCTTTGTTGCCCTGAATTTTGGCAATACCGGCCAGTACTTTAGCCTCAGCCTGCTTATCAGCGTCAGGAGACGTATCGTCGATGAGGTAGCTGGTCGTGATCCGGACCTGGTCGACCCCAACGCCCGTACCACCATAGGTTTTCACTTCCGGTGCACCGCCCAGTTCGGCAGCCATGGCATCACGCACGGCATCCGTGCTGACCGATTGCTCGAAACGCACAACGTACGCCCGGCCACCTTTAAAGTCGACACCCAGGCCGAAGCCTTTGATCAGGACCGATACGATACCGGCACCAATGATCACCGAGGAGATCGTGTAATACAGCTTCCGGCGCGAAACAAAGTCGAAGGCAGAATCCTTGAACAGATTCTTCGACCAGTTTGAGCCGAACAGCAGCGTTTTGCCATTCTTGGTATAGGCCTCCAGGATGATCCGCGTGATGAAGATAGCGGCAAACAGCGAGGTCAGGATACCGATGACGAGCGTAGTGGCAAAACCCAGGATCAGACCCGTACCGAAGATAAAGAGGATTACCCCCGTCAGCAGGGTCGTTACGTTGGAGTCGATGATCGAGGAGTAGGCGTTCTTGAAGCCGTCGGAGATAGCCTGCTTGAAGGGCTTACCCAATGCAAGTTCTTCCTTGATCCGCTCGAAAATCAGTACGTTGGCGTCAACGGCCATACCGATCGTCAGTACGATACCGGCAATACCCGGCATGGTCAGCGTAGCACCCAGGGAAGCCATGACGCCCAGCAGGAAGAACAGGTTCACAAATAGGGCCAGGTCGGCAACCAGACCTGCGGTGCCATAGTACAGTACCATGAAGGCCAGAACGATCAGCAGACCGACGATCGACGACAGCACGCCCGCCGAAACGGCTTCTGAACCCAGCGTTGCGCCCACTACGGCTTCTTCCACAATATTGGTCGGCGCGGGCAGTTTACCGGCTTTCAGGACGTTGGACATGTCCTTGGTTTCTTCCACCGTGAAGTTACCCGTGATGCTCGAGGAACCGTTCGGAATTTCGTTCTGGACGGTCGGGGCGGTGTACACCAGGTTATCCAGGATGATGGCGACCGGGCGGTTGATGTTGGCCGCCGTCAGCGCGCGCCACTTCCGGGCACCTTCGGCGTTCATGCGCATGGTTACCTCCGGACGGCCGCGGTCGTCGTAGTCATTGGCAGCGTCCACAATCACGTCACCTTCCAGCGGGGCCACGCCAGCCGGCTTCCGGATGAAGTACAGCGGCAGGATTTCCTTGCCATCGTTGGTGGTAATCGTCTTGCGGTCCCACGACAGGAAAACGTCGGCCGGGAACAGGGCCTTCACTTCCGGGCGGTTGAGGATTTCGTTGGCCCGGGTCGTGTCTTTCAGGTAAACACCCAGCTGATTCTGCGAGAGCGGAACGAACAGGTTCGTCAGAGCCGCGTTCTGGGCCGCCTGGGCAGAGGTATCGGTCTTGGCCGAGTCGGCGGCCGGCTTGCCTTTCTGGGCCAGCTGAGCTTCCAGGCTGGTTGCTTTCTTGCTTGTATCGGTCGTAGCAGCAGCCGTAGCACCCGCTTTCTGGGCGGCGGCCTTCCGCTCTACTTCAGCCCGCATCAGGTAGGCACCCAGTTGATCCAGGGCCGGGGCAATTTCGTTCAGCGTATACACTTCGGCGAATTCCAGCTTGGCCGCGCCCGACAGCAGGCGACGTACCCGCTCGGGGTTGTCTACGCCCGGTAATTCGATCAGGATCCGGCCCGTACCCGGCAGCCGCTGGATGTTCGGGTTGGCGACGCCGAATTTGTCGACCCGCGCCTGGATGATCTTGAACGCGCGGTCGATGGAGCCTTCTACTTCTTCGTTGATCAGGCGGCGCACTTCAGCGTCCGACGACTGGCGGTTGATCTTGCCCCGGTTGGCGCTGGTAGCGAACACATCGGCCAGGCGCGTATTGGGGGAAGCATCCTTGTAGGCATCGATGAACAGGTCGACGAAGCTCGACTGGCTCCGCTTCTGGGCTTCAGCGGCGGCTTTCAGCGCCTCACCGAATTTCGGATCGCGGGGGTTGCCCGCTAGACCCCGGAGAATCTCAGCCGGCGACACTTCCAGCACCACGTGCATACCGCCCTGCAGGTCAAGGCCCAGGCCCAGCTCCCGCTCGGTTACTTCCTGCAGCGTATTGCCCAGGTAAACCTCCTCTTTCCAGAGGGAATCGATGTACCGCTGTTTTCTGGTAAAGTCCACCTTGCCGCTGGCGTCGGTGGCGTAGGTCGTGGCGTCCTGCTTGATGCTTCGCGACACGAAGGTAAAAGAGAGGTAGTACACGCTCAACAGCGCAATGACTACCGCCAGGGTGATTATACCGGTTCGGTTTTGCATACGATGATACGGACGGAATGGTCCGTAGGATTGAGAATAAAAAGGAAATAAAGACGAATGATGAGGCCTGAGCCTACAGAAATGCCGGCAACCTGCGGCCCGTCAGGACCGCCCCCCATCAGGGCGCGTTGGTAGCGATATGGTGTCCGAAGACGTGTCGGAAATAGGAGAAGTAATAATAAGGAACTTCAAACAGCCGGGGCAGCTTGGCTGGCTGAGCAGCCAGGAACCGCACGACCGGAGGCAGCAGGTACACCGCCTGGGCGAAACCAAAGGAAACGGCCGGCGTAACCACCGCCTCGAAGGAAGCCGCCTTGACAACCGTTTCGGCGGGAGCCTCGGCGGTTTTCTTAGCCTTCTGAGCCTCGGCAACCGATTCCGGCACCGTCGTCTGCACCTGCGTCCAGACCGGACCACCCGCCGCCAGCAGCAGCAGGATGCCCGACAGGAACAGGCTGAACAAACGCGTGGAACGGGACGGCCGTTGGGTCATGGTTTTATCTAAGAGTTTGCGAATTTCGTAATAGTTTAGCAGGAAAGCAAGCATGGGTTCGGGCCACTTCGCCGCCGATTTGGTTTATATCCATTATCTTTCGCCGAATTTTTGCCCCATGATCCTACAGGACTTCATCCGCATCGCCCTAGTTGAAGATGTGGGCGATGGTGACCATACCTCGCTTGCAACCATCCCCGCCGACGCCCAGCGGCGCGCCCGTCTGCTGGTCAAACAGGACGGCATCCTGGCCGGCGTCGAGGTAGCCCGGGCCATTTTCCGGGAAGTCGACCCCACCCTCGACGTCCATTGCTACAAACAGGATGGCGAAGCGATTCACTACGGAGACATCGTTCTCACCGTCAGCGGCAGTGCCCGCCACATTCTGACCGCCGAGCGGCTGGTGCTCAACTGCATGCAGCGCATGAGCGGCATCGCCACCCAGACCTGCGCCATGGTCGCCCTGCTGGAAGGGACGAAATGCCGGCTGCTGGACACCCGCAAGACTACCCCCAACTTCCGGCTTTTTGAAAAGATGGCTACCCAGATCGGCGGAGCCGTCAACCACCGGATGGGGCTTTACGATATGATCCTGATCAAGGATAACCACATCGACTACGCTGGCGGAATCGAAGCGGCCGTTACCAAGGCTGCGCAATACCTGCGGCAGACGGGTCGTTCCCTCGACATCGAAGTTGAAACGCGGAACCGGGCGGAAGTTGAAGCCGTTCTGCGGCTGGCCGAAGTGGCCGAAACGCGGGTACACCGAATTCTGCTGGATAATTTCCGCCCCGCCGAGCTGCGGGAAATGGTGGAGCTTATTGTCGGCCGGCTGGTGACCGAAGCATCCGGGGGCATCAATGAACACAACCTGCGCGAATACGCCGAAACGGGCGTGGACTTTATTTCCTCCGGCGCCCTGACCCACCACGTAAAGAGCCTGGATCTGAGTTTGAAAGCGTATTGATTGTTTAACCGCCGGGTTATACCGAGGAAAGCACAGCGTTACCCCAAGGGTTAGTCACTTAAAATAACTCCGCGTAACTCGGTGGGAAAACTCCGTGAAACTCGGTGGTTAAACCCGCGATTTAATTGCGTCTAACTTTTGTTAGTGAAACATGGCAACGATTCCTATCAGTTTAGCAGACGAAGTGCGTCAGATCGGCTACGTAAGCCGCTCGACGCCCAAGGATAAAGAAGTATTGATCAATGAGATCCGGCGGATGAAAAAAGAGAAAAACGCCATGATCCTCGCGCACTACTACGTCGATGGCGACATTCAGGACCTGGCCGACTACATCGGCGACAGCCTGGGACTTTCCCAGCAGGCCGCCGCGACGGAGGCCGACATGATTGTCTTCTGCGGCGTGCACTTCATGGGTGAGACGGCGAAAATCCTCTCCCCGGAAAAAAAGGTCGTTATCCCCGACCTGAACGCGGGCTGTTCCCTGGCGGATTCGGCCCCGGCCGACCAGTTTGCCGCCTTCAAGGCGAAGCACCCGGACCATATGGTGCTGTCGTACATCAACTGCTCGGCCGACATTAAGGCCCTGTCCGACATCATAGTGACGTCCTCGAACGCCCTGAAGATCGTCGAGAGCCTGCCGGCCGACCAAAAGATTGTTTTCGCCCCGGATGCCAACCTGGGCCGGTTCATCATCAACAAGACCGGTCGGGATATGGTCCTCTGGGACGGCGCCTGCATCGTTCACATCGATATTTCGCAGGAAAAGCTGAACGCCCTGCGCGTGAAGTATCCGGAAGCCAAGTTCATCGCCCACCCCGAATGCCAGGAGCACATCCTGAGCCAGGCGGATTATGTGGGTTCGACGACGGCCCTGCTGAAGTACGTGGTCGAGCAGCCGGACGAGGTGTTTATCGTCGGGACCGAAGCCGGAATCCTGCACAAGATGCGGCAGGCGGCTCCCAACAAGAAAATCATCCCGGCCCCGGCCTCGGAGAACAACACCTGCGCCTGTTCGGAATGCCCGTACATGAAAATGAATACGCTCGAAAAGCTGTATAATTGCCTGTATTACGAACTCCCTGAGATTCAGGTACCGGAAGACGTGCGGCTGAAGGCGGAGGCGTCGGTGCTCAGGATGCTGGAGTTGAGTAAGTGATTGCCCTGAAGCCATCCTATGGATCCTGCCCCAAATTGTCCTTAGCTATGAGCGAATTCCTCTTAAAATACGACCTTCTGGACGAGCAGGCCAAACAGGAAGTGGCTGATTTTGTGGATTTTCTCCTGGAGCGGCGGGGTCGTCGTAAACAAACGGACCCTGCTGCTTACCGGCAGAAGTTAGCGAATATTTCGGTTTGGCCGGATGAGGACATTCAGGCTATTGACGAAGCGCGGGGGTACTTTAACCAATGGAAGCCGACGGAATGGTAGTCGACACCAGCGTATTTATAGAGCATTTACGGGCGAAAGATAAGCGCCAGACCACCCTGGCCTTATTACCGCCCGAAGCTACCTATTTTGTCTCAATCCTAACCCGCTACGAACACCTGTGCGGGGCAAAGACCCCACTTCCAAAGCAGGATGTAACCGATATTCCCAGTAATACCTACGGGCTGCCTATCGACGCACAAATTGTTGAAAAAGCCGCCGAAGTCTACAGAACGTTTCAGCAACGTAACCAATTGATCGGCGCAATGGATGTGCTCCTTGCGGCCACTGCATTCGTCCATAATCAGCCCGTCAAAACGCTCAATCTGGATCACTTCCGGCGGGTTGACGGGCTTATTCTTTTGTAAGGCATGCCCCACCAATACGATTTCCTCGTCATCGGCTCCGGAATTTCGGGCCTGAGTTACGCCACCAAGCTGGCCCTGCAGTACGAAGCGCGGCAACAGCCGGTTCGCATCGCCATCATCACCAAAGTCCAGGCCGACGAAACCAATACCAAATACGCCCAGGGCGGGATTGCGGCCGTCTGGTCCGAGGATGATTCCTTCGAGAAGCATATTGAAGACACGATGATCGCCGGGGATTACCTCTGCGACCGGAACATCGTGGAAATCGTGGTCCGCGAGGCCCCCGACCGCATCCGGGAACTGATCGAGTACGGGACACGCTTCGACAAGGAGGAGGACGGCGACTACGACCTCGCCCGGGAAGGCGGCCATTCCGATCACCGCATTCTGCATTTCAAAGACATCACCGGGGCTGAAATCGAGCGGGCGCTGCTGGAAAAAGCCCAGTCGCTGCCCTCGATTACCATCTTCACGCATTACTACGCCGTCGACCTCATCACCCGCCACCACCTGGGCGAAACCGTCCACCGCTACGATACCGACAACTGCTGTTTTGGGGCTTATGTCCTGGATACGCATACGGGCAACGTGGAGAAGTTTCTGGCCAAAACGACCCTGCTGGCCACGGGCGGCATCGGCAACGTCTACCAGAACACGACCAACCCAACCATCGCCACCGGCGACGGCATCGCCATGGCCTACCGCGCCAAGGCTCTCTGCAAGGACATGGAGTTCATCCAGTTTCACCCCACGGCCCTCTTTGAGCCGGGCAAGAAACCCAACTTCCTGATCTCGGAAGCGGTCCGGGGCTTTGGTGGCGTGCTGCGGAACATGAAGGGGGAAACGTTCATGGAGCAGTACGACGCCCGGCTTTCCCTGGCCCCGCGGGATATCGTCGCCCGCGCCATCGACTCCGAAATGAAAAAATCCGGTGATCCGCACGTCTACCTGGACGTTACGCACTGCGATTATGACCGCTTCGTCGAGCACTTCCCTACCATTACGGCCTATTGCCGCGATAACCTGGGCCTCGACCTGCGGCGGGACTTTATCCCGGTCGTGCCGGCCCAGCACTACCTCTGCGGGGGCGTGCGCGTCAATGAATGGAGCCAGACGAACCTGCATTTCCTCTACGCCGCGGGCGAATGCTCCTGCACGGGCCTGCACGGTGCCAACCGATTGGCGTCGAACTCGCTGCTGGAGGCGGTCGTCTTTGGTCACCGGGCTTACCTGAAATCGATTGAAGAGTTCGATCGGGCCGAGCTGCCGGATAACCTGCCCGACTGGGATGACCGGGGCACAACCCATCCGGAAGAACTCGTACTGGTCACCGAAATTCAGCGCGAGCTGGAAGCCATTATGTCGAACTACGTCGGTATTGTCCGTTCCAACCGCCGACTCAAACGCGCGATGGACCGGCTCGAACTGCTGTACCTCGAACACGAAGAGCTTTACCGGCAGTCGAAGGTATCGGCCCGCATCTGCGAACTCCGCAACATGATCGAGGTGGCTTACCTGATCATCAAGGCTGCCATGGCCCGCCGCGACAACCGGGGACTGCACTTCAACCTGGATAACGACAGCCAGCACGAACTCACCATAGCCAGCCGATAAGGCCAATGGTAGCCGGTACTGCATTGTTCATGGCGTGGATGGCGACGGCGTACCAGAAGCCGTACATCATCCGCACGTAGCCCATAAACAGGCCGCCGACGAGCTGGGGAAGGGTAATCAGTACGGCAAACAGCAGGTGCCAGGCCGTCAGGGAATCGCAGTTGAACAGGTGCGCCAGGCCGAAACCGAAGCTGGAAACGTAATAAATCCACCGGTACTGACGCTGCCAGAAGGATTCGATATGCCGCCATCCGTGGTAAACAGCCAGGCCTGCGGCTATGGCCAGCACGAGGCAGAGGCCGCCGTAGAGCCAGGTTTGCCGACCCGTCGTTTGAAACCGGATGCGGAGCCCTATTTCCAGTGTCATGCCGGCGACCACCAGCAGAAACCGGTTCCGGGCGGGCCGCAGCGCCAGCCGGAAGATCGTCTCTTCCAGCAGGGGGGCTATCACTACAAAGCCGAAGAAGATAAACCAGCCGTCTGTATCGTGTTCCTGACCCAGATTCAGGCCCAGTAGCTTTTCCAGCGGCAGCAGGAAGACCGCCGCAACCGAAACAGCGGTTAGCATTAGGCCCAATTTGACGCAAAACAAGGTCTTTATAGTCGGCCAGATGCCCGCTGTAGGCGAGGTATTAACGGCGTAATAGACAGGCCGACGAACATAGGCCCAGAAGTGCAGCAAGGTAATACGTGCCGGATGCATACAAAACCTCCTTTGCAGGCTGAGACGCATTCACCCAGGAAAGGTAACGATGGAATCGTCGGAACGCCAAACCGTCGCTTAGACCGAAACAGGCAGTTTGCTCTTCAGGTAGGCAATAACGACCTCCAGCCCGCGCCGGTAGTGCTGGTTGTTCGGAATGACGATATCAGCTTCGGCCTTGTAGGGTTTGATGAACTGCCGGTAGGTTGGCCGGACGTGGTTTTCCCACTGGTAGAGTATGGTCGTCAGTTCGATGCCCCGCTCCGACTGGTCGCGGACGATACGCCGTTCCAGTTTGGTTTTGTTCTTGGCCGCAATGAACACCTTCAGATCCAGTTGCTGGGCGATTTCCCGGAAGTGAAAAGCGAAGATGCCTTCGACGATGATGAGGGGTGTCGGCCGGTAGGTCAGGACTTTAGGCACGACATTCGGATTATTGAAGGTATATTCCAGCGTCTCGACGATATGCCCCGAGTGCAGCTGCCGAATGTGTTCGGCGAAGCGGTGGTGGTCGATCGTCTCGGGCAAATCAAAGTTATGAACCCCATTGCTGTCCCGGGGGATGCAGTCGAGTGATTTATAGTAATTATCCTGCGAAATCAGGCACACTTCTTCATCCGTAAAGGCGTTCAGCAGGTCTTTCAGAAACGAAGTTTTCCCGGATGCACTACCGCCGGTGATGCCGACGATGAATGGTTTGGTGTTCATACCCACAAAGGTACAAAATCATCCGCCGATAGGGAAAACCCGCCGGGGTCCTGCCTTTACCGGAAGAACCTTTTTAACGAAATTTTCATGCTGCGCCTTGTCCTGTCGCTGCTCCTGCTGCTGGCCCTCGCCTTTCATCCCGCCGATCCGGTCTACGAGGACATCCTTCTTGACGAGACGGCTACACAGTTGATTGTCAAAAATCAACGCATGAGCCTGGCGGTTGATAAGGCGACCGGGAGCTGGACAACCTGGAACACCGACGGCCTGGACGGCAGCCTGCTGACGCCCCAGGCGGCCCAGCCCGCGCTCGATTTCAGCATTAACGGCACCTACCAGATCGCCCGCTACGGCAGCCGGCTGCTCCGTCGGGAAATCAGCATCGATAAGGACCGCCGGGGCGTTACGCTGGCCATTACTTCGGGAATACGGCCTACGGACGAAGGCTTCGCCTACGAACTAACCCAGGCGTTCCGGATTTTCCCCGGCGATACGCGGCTGGAACGCACGGCCCGGCTCCGGCGCAACCATCCCGGCCCACGGGAGCATTTCGACGGCTTTCGCTTCCAAGTACCGGGCGCGGCGGTCGGTGCCCCGGCGCAGAACCGGCTGACCGTACCGGGGCCGTTTTTCACCCATACCTTCGTCGCCCCGGCCACACCCTACGATTCCCTGAAAACCAGGAAAATCAACTTCCACAGCGCGCCGGACGCGGGTTTTGGCCTGCTTGTCCTCGACAACCCAACCGTCCGCCAAACGCTCGGCAGCTGGATGAATACGGGCGGCGAAGTGGCCTACCACACCGCCATCGAAGGCGACGGCCGGAAGCTGACCCTGCGCCACGACGACAAGCGGGCCTATTACCTCACGCCCGGCATGGCCGTCGAATCCGACGTGCAGCACCTGAGCCTGCGCCAAAGTCCGGATCAGGTCCTGGCCGATTACCGGGCGGTTGTCGGCCAGACGATGCCGGTCGATGCCCGAACGCCCGACTGGGTGCAGGAACAGGTCATTCTGGAGATTTACCCGAAATACTTCAAAGGCGGCCTGACCGAACTGAAAGCGAGGCTGCCGTTTTACAAAAATGTGGGCTTCACCATGATCTACCTCATGCCGCACTGGACGGGCGGCTACAGCCCCCTCGATCCGTTCGCCCTGGAGCCTAAGTTCGGCAAGCCGGAGGATCTGAAGGCCCTGGTGCAGGAAGCCCACCGGCTCGGTCTGAAGGTGATTTTTGACATGGTCATTCACGTCTTCAACCGGAAATCGCCCCTGCCGAAGCAGCGGCCGGAGCTGTTCGTCCGCAACGAAGGCGATACGCTGGCCTACCACCCGACCTGGAAGAGCGTGACCACCGACTGGGCGGCGCCCGCTTACCAGCAGTATATGGTCGACTTGGTGCTACATGACCAGCGGACCTACGGCAACGACGGCTACCGGGTCGACGCCGCTACCTACAAGGGGGCGGGCTGGAATCCGCGCGTTCCTTACCCGGCCTACCGCGACGGTTCGGCCGCGCCTGAACTGATGACCAGGATGCTGACGGCCCTGCGGAAGCATAATCCCGAATCGGTCCTGCTGAGCGAGGTCTTCGGGCCGGTCTTTTATTCGGTCTGTAACTTCGTGCACGACAACCAGACGGAGGCCGTCCCGCTCCTGCTCGAAAAAATGGCGAAAGGCCAGTACACGGCCGCTGACTACAAGGCCCATATCGCCAACGTCTACGCCGCCCTGCCGGCTGGGGCCAACCGGGTTTTTTACGCCCGCAACCACGATACCGACTGGTTCTACACCTTCGGCGGTTACACACCCCGCTTCATGGCTTTTGAATCCGTCCACGCCCTGTTCGGTATTCCCGAGGCCTTCGCCGGCGATCCCGACTATCCCTACAACCCCGACGAAAAACCGGAAATCTACGAGACCTACCGGCGGCTGTTTTCTTTCCGGAGGCAGAACCCCATTTTTATCCGGGGCGAGATGCGGCTGGCGGATGTCCAGTGTAGCAATAACCAGATTTTCAGCGGCCTGCGCCGCCTGAACGGCCGGTCGGCTCTGGCGCTGATCTCGTTCAGCGAACGGCCGGAAGAAGCCGTGATTACCCTCAAAGACGCCACTAGCCTCCCCGTGCTGAAAGACCTGCAAACCGGCCAGGTTGTCCCCGCCAAAGCCACCGGGAAAAATGCCTTTACCGTGCGCCTGGCCCCCTTCCAGCGCGTCGCGGCTACGTTCTGAAAACAACAAGGCCCGGTAACACTTGTCTGTTACCGGGCCTTGATTAAGCCAATCGCTCCTTAGTTTTTCCCGCCTCCCTGCCGTCCGGGCTGCTGGGCCGTCGACGCCGGGCGGTTTTTGACGTATTTATCGAACCAGGCGTTCATTTCGTAGAGCGTGTGCAGAATGGACTCCTTCGCCGCGTAACCGTGGCTTTCGTACGGCAGCATGACCAGGCGCGTCGTGCCACCGTGGCCTTTCAGGGCGTTGTAAAAGCGTTCGCTCTGGATGGGAAAGGTGCCCTGGTTGTTATCCGCTTCGCCGTGAATGAGCAGGATGGGTTCCTTCAGCTTATCGGCATGGTTGAAGGGCGACATGCGGTTATAGACTTCCGGCGCCTCCCAGAACGTCCGTTCCTCGGCCTGGAAGCCAAACGGCGTCAGCGTCCGGTTGTAAGCCCCGCTACGCGCCACGCCCGCCGCGAACAGGTCGCTATGGGCCAGCAGGTTGGCCGTCATGAACGCGCCGTAGGAATGCCCACCGACCCCGATGCGCCGGGGATCAGCCACGCCCCGGCGAACCACCTCGTTCACGGCCGCTTCCGCCCCGGCTACGAGTTGTTCGATGTAGGTATCGTTGGGCTGGGCGTTGCCTTCCCCAATGATGGGCAGGTCCGGATCATCCAGGACGGCATACCCCTGCGTTAGCCAGAATAGCGGACCGCCCCAGCTCAGCCGGATAAACTCGTAAGGCGAATTTTTTACCTGACCCGCCGCGTCGGCGCTTTTGAATTCGCGCGGATAGGCCCAAAGCAGCGTCGGCAGCGGCCCTTTGTCGGGGGTCCAGCCTTCGGGCAGGTACAACTTGGCCGTGAGTTTAACCCCATCCTTCCGCGTATACTGGATCAGCTCTTTTTTGACATTCTTCAGCGCGGCGTAGGGATGCGGAAAGCTGGTCACCGCCGTTTCGGTCTTTCGGCTCAGGTCGCGTACGAAATAATTCGGCGGCGTATCTACTGACTCCCGGCGGGTCAGCAGGATATTTTTTGTTTCATCCAGGATTTCGACCGGCACTTCGTAGTACGGAGCCTGCGAGCGGAAGAGTTCCTGGGTCTTTTTGGTCGCCAGATTCAGCTTCCGCACGAACGGCCGGTTCCCTTCCGGCGAGGCGCCCTGGCCCATCAGAAAAATCGACTGCCCTTTGTCGGCCACCATCAGGACATTCCGGCCCCAGGCATTGGTTTTGGTCACGGGGCTGCCCGGATTGGCGTAGCCGTCTTCCGTATTCAGGTCGAACAGCGTCTGTAAAGCACCCGGCCGGGCGGGGCTAATGCGGTGAGTACGGCTTTTCCGGGTCTTCCACCATCCGTCGGTAACCAGCGCCAGCTCGTCATTGCCCCAGACAATGGTCCGGTAGCGAAACGGCAGCGCGGCGATGGTCGTCGGTGTGCCCGTAAACGGAGCCGCCAGGGTGTAGACCTTATCCCGGATGTCGGCCGCCTTGTTGGGATCGCCTTCGTCCTGGGCCTCCACGTAGTAGAGCGTCGCCGGGGCGTCGGCCCGCCAATTCACCGAACGGATCCCGGTCGGCACGGCATCGAAGCCCGTCGGCAGGTTTTCAGCCAGCGGCAGATCGGCCAGTTGCCTGACCTTATTGCCGTTCTGATCGAGGATATCGATGGTCTTGGGGAAATAGAAGTACGGTACCAGGTAGGAATACGGCCGTTTGATGGTCGTCGTCAGCAGGTAGCGTCCGTCCGGCGACAGGCCAAAATCGATCAGCAGGCTGGGGGCAAGCAGGGCCGTCTGCTGACCCGTCAGACTTACCCGGACCAGCCGGCCACTGAGGTGGTACTCAAACAGGGCCTCGTCGGTGGCGTTTTTAAGCAGGTCCTGGTAGGTCCGCGAAGGCGCTTTGCCACCCCGGTTTTCCTGGGTAGTTGGGCCTTTGGGCACGGCCGGGGCCTGGGGCGGCTGTTGGCGGTTGGGATCGACCAGTTTGGCGACCAGCGTCTGGCTGTCGGGCGTCCATGCGTAAGGAATGCCGGGGATGGCATCGTTGACGCCTTCCAGCAGCCGCGTGGCCGCAGCGGTGGCGACATCGGCCGTCCAGAGTTCAACCGTAGTGGGTCTGGCGACCGTAAAGGCGATGCGTTTTCCGTCCGGCGACCAGCTCAGGTCGGCAATCCGGGCGTTTTCCGGCAGGCCGGCAACGGCTTTCTCGGTTTTGGTGGTCAGGTTTTTCACCCGAATACCAACGTAATGCAGCGCCCGGCTCTGGCCGTTGTTGAGCGGGTTGATCCGCAGCCCGCCGATGCGCAGTTCCGGAGCCGCCAGTTCGGCAATGGAAGGCATATCCGAGCGTTCGAGCAGCAGCAGGTAGTCGTTGAGCGGTGACAGACTTACCGAAGGCGTCAGAGGAGCGGTCGCCAGGTCGGCAATGGCTTTGGGCGGCGTCTGGTAGGAGCGGTCGTCCTGGGCCACGACTGCCAGCGGCAGGCAGGTCCCGAGCCAGAGGAGTCGGCGGAGAAGAGACGTCATAGGGTTGCGTTCGTGATGAAACGATAGGTTTTGACCGATAAAATTAGGTATTTTGTTCGTAAGACGGTACCTAATGGGCCTCCCTATCGTTGAAGACTATGCTCTCCGATTTCGGCATCATTCTACTTTTCATCATCACGGGCCTGGGCTTCGTCGCCGTCGTGCTGTTCGCCGCGCGGCTGCTGCGCCCCAACCGTCCGAACGAGGAAAAACTAACGACTTACGAATCCGGCGAAGCGCCCGTGGGGAACGCCAACGTGCAGTTTAACATTCGTTTTTACGTCGTAGCGCTGATTTTTGTGCTCTTCGACGTAGAACTGGTTTTTCTTTTTCCCTGGGCGACGGTTTTCGGCCAGCAGGACCTCATCGAGGAAACCGGTGGGCTCTGGGGCTGGTTTTCCCTGACGGAAATGGTCATATTCATTAGTCTGCTGGCGCTGGGGCTGGCCTACGCCTGGGCCAAAGGCTACCTCGACTGGGTCCGGCCGGAGCCGAAAACGCCGGAGATCGCCACGAACGTACCGCCTTCGCTCTACGCCCAGGTGAACAAAAAATACGAACGGGCCGCCAACCGATCCTAGGGCAACCGGGGTCGTATGGGCAAAAACACCGGTGATGATGACTCGTTGTCTGTTGCTGCTCAGCCTGCTCCTGTCCACTACGACCATTGAGGCTCAACGCCCCAGGCTGTTCCGCGCCACGGTAACGCTGGATTCGGGCATCCAGGCGGACGGCCTTTTGTACGGACTGACCGATTCGACGCTCCTGTACGTAGCAAACACGCGCGAAGGCATGGCCAAGCTCCGGACCGGCCATCCGGAGGTACAGATCCTGACCGCTGACCGCATCGAGCGGCTGACCATCCGCCGCAAAGGTCATCTGGGCCGGTCGGCGCTGATCGGAATAGGTCTGGGCGCCATAGGCGGGCTGAGCATCGCCGTGTTTACGCGCCCTCAGGTGCCGGTAGACGGCTGGAATTTTATGACGGGACTCAACAACCAGGTGCGCAGAGCAGCCATTTTTATCGTACCCTTCGGCGGCGCAACCTACGGAGCCTTGGCCGGTCTGATCCCGCGGCGAACGCTGCGGGTGGGCCACCAGCCGGACCGGTGGCGACAGCTTTGGCCATCCGTGGAAAAATTTTCGTATCAGTACCAGGAAAAGCAAATTCGGGGCACTCTGGACTCGGTAGCGGTGTTGAAATAAGGAGATGGTTCAACTGATTGGATGGTTAGATGGCTGGATGGTTATTTCCTGTTTTCCGACCATAACCATTCAGCCATTTTCAACCATATAGCCCTGTTTGATTACCCAGCCATTTCCTAAATTCTTATGAACGGCTTATTAGACCAACGATTTAAATCCGGCGAGGGTAATGTGGTGCTGGCGTCAGCGGAGGATCTGATGAACTGGGCCCGGCTGTCGTCGCTCTGGCCGATGGGTTTCGGGCTGGCCTGCTGCGCCATCGAAATGATGCAGACGATGGCCTCCGGCTACGACCTGGAGCGCTTCGGTATATTTCCGCGGCCTTCGCCCCGGCAGTCGGACGTCATTATCGTGTCCGGCACGGTCACTTTCAAAATGGCCGACCGGATCCGGCGTCTGTACGAGCAGATGCCCGAGCCGCGGTACGTCATTTCCATGGGCTCCTGCTCGAATTGCGGTGGTCCGTACTGGCAGCATGGTTACCATGTCGTGAAGGGTGTCGACCGGATCATTCCCGTCGATGTGTACGTACCCGGCTGCCCGCCTCGTCCCGAAGCCCTGATCGGTGGCTTCCTCAAACTGCAGGAAAAAATCCGCGGCGAAAAACTGACGGAAGCACCGGCCCCGACGGCCCTGCTGGAGCTGGAAGCCGAGGAGGAACGGGCCCGCAATCAGAAACCGGCCTTTGCCGATCACCAACCGGAAAGCGTATGATGACCTTCTCCGAACTGACGGAACTCCTGACGGCCCAATTCGGGCCGGAAGTCGTGTTGCAGACCCATACCCAGAATCCCCAGCCGTACCTGGTCGTGGCGACGGACCGCATCGCCGAGGTTTGCGCCTTCCTGCGCAACGATGAGCGGACCTTTTTCGACCTGCTGGCCTGCGTGACGGCTATCGACAACGGTCCCCAGGCCGGAACGATGGAGGTGGTTTATAACCTGACGTCCATTCCCTACGAGCATAACCTGATGCTGAAGGTGATCGTGGCGCGCAACGGGCCCGACGAGCCCCTGCCCGTGGTGCCTTCGGTTACGCCGGTCTGGCGTACGGCCGACTGGCACGAACGGGAGGCCTACGATCTGGTGGGTATCCACTTCGCCGGCCATCCGGATCTGAGGCGTATTCTGCTCCCGACCGACTGGGTTGGCTATCCGCTCCGCCGCGATTATGTCGAGCAGGAGCGTTACCACGGCATTATCGTGCGCTAAGTTCCGTTGCGAATTTATGGAGGCCTCTTTATCTTTCCCTTTCCACCGATTCTACCCACGTATGTCGCGTCTGTTCCGGCTGGTTTTCCTGACCTGGTTGCTCATTCCCGCTCTACACGCCCAAACACCCGACTCGGTCACGATCGTCGGCCGCATCCGGGGCCTGACCGTGCCGATGTACCGCCAGAACCCGGCCGTGACGGTCTCCCGCAACAACATCCTCCAGCCCAGCCGCGAACTGGCCCGCCCGGCGCCCCTGCAGCCCGACGGCTCCTTCGAGGTCCGGCTGCCGGTCACTTTCCCGGTCGAAGAACTGTACTTTAACTACGGAGCCATCAGTACGCCCTTCCTGGCTTCGGCCGGCCGGGTGGAAGTGAATCTGGAGGCGGATTCCCTCTTCGTGAGCGAAGTACCTTTCCGCTTCGGGGGCGTCCACGCGGCGGTGAACAACGAACTGAGCCGGTATAAAGCCTTTTAATTCAAGAACAAACGTCCGGACATCCGGCAAATTGGCCAACGCCTCAACGGGCCGCCGACCGAGCGGGCCATGCAGGGCCTGCAGACCGAACTCCTGGCCCTCTACGATCGCTACCGCGCAGGCCGGACCATCCCGCCGCTGCTGGATGCTTACCTGCGTTCGGTCGCCCGCGACGAGGCGGCCGCCTACCTCTACGACCGGGCCTCGGCCTACAATTCAAACCTCAGGCTCGTCACGCCCGGCGATTCCTTTCTGACCCTGGCCCGTACCACCGCCCTCGACCGTTACAGCGTTTACGTCAACCGGATTTTTGCCGATCCAGTCATCTATACGGCGGTTCAGAACCGAAGCGTGCCCGTGCGAACGCTGGCGGGGCTGATCGAGCAGCACGTGGGACGACTTTCGGCCGATGAACGAACCACCCTGGAGCGCCTGAAGGAGGCAAACTCCGCCCGGGGAACCGACATGAGCTTCCTGAACCGGCTATACGAACGCAACGAAGACACATTGAGCAAGGTGCTAGCCTACGAAGCGGTGCTGAACCAGTACCGCCGCTTGGGCGATACCACCCGCCTGGACTACCTGCGGGGCCGGTACCTGGTCCAGTACTTCCTGGACCTACGCCTCAACGAACAACAACTGCTCTACACCCACGTCCGGCCCCAGTTGGCTGATCCGCGTCTGCAGGTTTCGCTCGACGAACTGTACCGGCTGGAGCAGAAAGACAGCGCCCGCATCAGGCAGGTAACCACCCGGTTGAAAGCCAACCGGTCGAACCAGCCAACGGAAGTGCTGCCGGGCGTGCTGGCGCTGGACAATCCGTTTCTGGCCGGTAATGAACTGCTGAACCGCATTCGCGAACAGGGCCGGGGACGTCTGATCTACCTGATCGTCTGGGCCCGCGAAATGGACCCTACCGGGCAGGAGGCCCTGGCGGCTAAACAGTTGCTGGACACGTTTTCTTCCCGGGACCTGATGGTTGTTTACATCTGCGTTTCGCAGAGCGAAGGAGCTCTCTGGCAGGAATGGCTGGGTCGTACGCAGCCCACCGGGCTGAATTTGCTGCTAAACGAAGACCAGTTTGGCTCCATTGCGCTCCCGCTCCGGATGATGAGCCTGCCGACCGCTTCGCTCTTGGGTCGCAACGGTAAGTTTCTGGAACGTCGGGCACCGCTGCCCAGCCGCCGCACCGAGCTGGATGCCCTGATCCGCAAAAACCGCTGACCGGCCTCGTATACCGGCTTCCCGTGCACGGTTACTCCGGCGACTGAAAAATTGGCAGGATGGTCGAATAGCGGCCGTTTTTCGGAGAAAATTCAGACAGGGACCCGCTTATTGACGTACCGGTACCTGAGCCGGAGGTATATCCCAATATCCTTAACCTCATGATGAAACAAAGCCTTTGGCTAGGAAGCCTGCTGTCGGCCGCGGTCCTGGCGGCTACCTGTACCGTTTCGCGCACGAAAGGGCCCCAGGGCACCCAGCAGGAAACGGCCCAGACGGCCAGCGGGGCGGATTACAGCCAGAAACCCCTTGTCAATCCGGTAGCCAATACCGCGGCCCTGACGCCCGAACAAAGCCTGCGGGCGTTCCGGGTGCCGAAAGGCTACCATATGGAACTGGTCGCCGCCGAGCCGATGGTCCGCGAGCCGGTGGCCATGGCCTGGGACGGCAACGGGCGGCTGTACGTGGCCGAGATGGATTCGTACATGCAGGACGCCGACGCCACCGACGAACACGAGCCGTTGAGCCGCATCGTCCGGCTGGAAGATACCAATGGCGACGGAAAAATGGACAAAAGCGCCGTTTTCCTCGATAAGCTGGTGCTGCCCCGGATGATCCTCTGCGTCGGGAACGAACTCATTGTCAACGAAACCGACACCTACGACCTCCACAGTTACCAGGATACGAACGGCGACGGTACGGCCGATACCAAAAAACGGATCTACCACGTTCCGCGCCGGTCGCCCGGGAACCTGGAGCACCAGCGGAGCGGCCTCGACTGGAACCTTGATAACTGGATTTATGTCACCGTCGATCCGGTCCGGTTCCGCTACACCAACGGTACCATCCGCGTCGACTCACTTCATAGCGGTTCGAACGGGCAGTGGGGCCTGACCCACGATAATTACGGCCGCCTGTTCTTCAGCCGCGGCGGAGGCGAAAATGCCGGCTCGGGCTTTCAGATCAACCCCAAATATGGTTCCCTGGAGTTTCCCGACGCCTACGACGAAGCGACCTTCGGCCCGGTCTGGTCCATCATCGCCAATTCCGACGCCCAGGGAGGCGCCAAACGCCTGCGGCCCGACAGCACGCTGAACCACTTTACGGCCGGTTGCGGCCAGTCCATCTACCGCGGGGATAAACTGCCCGCCGACCTGGTGGGCGATTACCTCATCTGCGAGCCCGTCGCCCGCATCGTTCGCCGCGCCCGAGTGGTCAACCGCCGCGGGAAAACGCAGCTGGAGAACGTCTACCAACAACAGGAATTCATCGCCTCGAGCGACTATTACTTCCGCCCGGTGAACACCTATACCGGCCCGGACGGCAGCCTCTACATTGTCGATATGAACCGGGGCATCATTCAGGAATCCCAGTGGACGCCCAAAGGCAGCTGGATTCGCGGGCAGATCGAGCGGATGGGGCTTGAACAGCACAAGCAGCGCGGCCGGATCTGGCGGCTGGTGCAGGACGGTGTCAAGCCCGGCCCCAAACCCAACCTGCTCAACGAGTCGCCGGCTCAGCTGGTCGCTCATCTCAACCACCCCAGCGGCTGGTGGCGAGATAATGCCCAGCGGCAGCTGATTGTCAGGGGCGACCGCTCGGTTGTACCGGCCCTGAAAGCCATTGCGGCCGGACAAAACGGCGGGCTGGCCCAGAAACCGACGGCCCTGGCGCGGATTCACGCCCTCTGGACGCTGGAAGGACTGGAAGCCATCGACGCCGCGACGCTAAGCCAGGCCCTGAAGGACGAAGACCCTCAGGTACGCCGGACGGCGGTCTGGATCAGCGAGCCGTTCCTGAAATCGGACGAGGCCCTGCTCGCTCAGGTCACGGGCTTGCTGGATGATCCCAGCGATGACGTTCGGGTGCAGTTGCTGACTACGCTCCACAATACGCCTACGCCCAAAGCTCAGAGCGCCAGCCAGAACCTCCTGGCCCGCAACGCCGACCATCCGGTGCTGCCGGCGGTCCACAACAGCCTGAAGCGTAACGACGATTTTAGAACCTACGGTACCCGCCTCGGCGGACTGGCCGCCGCCGACCGCAGTTCGGTGCTGAAAGGAGCCGAAATTTTCAAGTCGCTCTGCTCATCCTGCCACGGTACCGACGGCAAAGGACTGGCCAGCGGCGTGGCCCCGGGCCTGGTGAACTCGAAACACCTGCTCGACAAGGAAATGCTGGTTAAAATTCTGCTGCAGGGGCTCAGCGGACCCATCGACGGCAAGACCTACCCGACCCTGATGCCCGCCATGGCGGATCAGAACGACGAATGGATCGCCGCCGTGGCCAATTACGTTCGGTTCGAGTTTGCGCCGCCTCCGCCCCCGCCGGGTCGGCAGAACCAGCCGGAGCCCCAGCCTGCCCCGCAGCCGGGCAAGTCACAGCCCTCACGCAGCGGACCGGGTATGTGGCGACGTAACCCGCCCATCGTGAAGCCCGAGGAAGTAGCGACGATCCGCCAGGCTACCACCCAACGGACCCAACCCTGGACCGTCGCGGAGCTGGAAACGACCAAGCCGTGAACAATAATAAATGAGTGATTTAGCGATTGAGCGGTCCGCCGCTGCGGTGATTGAGTGAATAGTTGCGTTAACCCGTGCATCATCGCTTAATCACTCAATCGCTAATTCACTCATTCGTTAATTCCCCCCCTTCACCGACGCACTGGCCGAAGCCATGGAATCGTACAGTTTCAGGGCTTTGACCACATCCTGGGTCGTCAGGTTGCGTTTGGGCAGCAGCTTTTCCACGTCTTCGCCCGCATCCCGCAGGGCAGCCAGAATGGCCCGCCGGTTCAGGGCCACCAGTTCGTAGCTCTGCTGGTTGGGCTTTCTGAGGTAATAGACCGTCTTGCTCTCGAAATACCCGTCAAACTCCTCCGGCCGCGAGTACCCGTTTTCCTGCGCTGCCGGCGTCAGCGTACATTTAAATGCCTTGTAGAACCGGGTCGACCCTTCGTAAAGCGGAATGGCGTAGAAGGTATCCTCGCGCCCCAGAATGCGGTTAACCTGCTTGACGAACCGGAGCCCAGCCATGGTAAATGCGTCCGGAAACACCTTCTCGCGGTTGGTGCGACCGGGCAGGATGGCCAGCACCTCGCTGGTCATGAGGTTATACGTCAGCTGGCAGGCCAGTGCCTTGCCGCCCAGTTCCAGCGTTCCCTCCTGGAGGATCGGATAACCCAGGTACTCGCTTCCCTCATAAATCGCTTCCTTCCGGGAAGGCCGCATCAGGTGGCCCTGCATCTCACCTCCCGGGAAATACAGCTCGCAGGTCGTGATCACCCGCCCCCGGGCGTCTTTCGTCACGACGCACTGCCCGTAGGCCTGCGACATGGCCAGGGAGCAAATACCTATAAAAAATATCAGCCGATTCATGGAACGTTCAGTCTATACGTTAACTCATTCGTAATGAAGCCTTAAGTACGGCATATCTTCCGTAAATGGCAACCATGGAAAGCAGGTGCCTGTTGCGTAATCGACAAAAGAATACGCCTCCGCGACGCATTGAGCCTTTATCCTGTCGTATCTTTAAAAAACCTTCCTCCGTACTGTATGCCGCAGCCGTTCGTATCCGTGATTATACTCAATTACCAGTCTGCTCACCATACACTGGCCTGTGTCCGATCCATCCGGGAAAAAACCCTCCGGGTTTCCTACGAAATCATTGTGGTGGATAACCATTCGGCCCCCGAAGACTACCAGAAACTCGAGACCCTGTCGGCTTATCCGGAGGTAAAAGTGGTCCGCAGCCGCATCAACACGGGTTTTTCCGGTGGGAATATGTTTGGCCTGCAGTTCGCCGACCCTAGTGCACGCTATTATTTCTTTCTGAATAACGACTGCGAACTCCGGACCGATGTATGCAGCCAGTTAACGGACTACCTGGAAGCCCATCCGGAGGCCGGTATCGCTACCGCGCAGATGTTTAACGGCGAAGGCGAGCTGACACCTTCCTTTTCTTATTTCCCGACCCTGGGGGTCAATCTTTTAGGCCACGGCTTGCTGCGGATGCTGAGCCCGGCCGACTATCCGCCCCGGCGGCAGTACGAGCAGCCAGTCCGGGTACCCGTTGTCACCGGCAGCGCCATGTTCGTGCGGGCCGAAGCCTTCAACGCCGTGGGAGGGCTGGATACGACCTACTTCCTGTACTGCGAGGAAGAGGATCTCTGCCAGCGGCTCCGGCAGCGGGGCTGGTCGGCGGTGCTGGTTCCCCAGGCCCAGTACACGCATTACATGGGCAAAAGCACCGTCCGCAACCTGCTGATTGAGCAGGAGTTCTACATCTCCCTGTTTCTTTACTTCCACAAATACCGTTCTCCGCTCGAACGACCGCTGCTGCGGTTGTTCTATTTCATCAAAAATGTCCGGAAGTTTTACCGAAACCGCCTGTACGCCAGGCTGGGGTGGTTCATCCTGCGGGGGAGCCCCGTCCGCGACAGCCTGCGGTACCGCCAGACCCTTTCGTAACGAAAAAACCCGGCCTTTCGGACCGGGTCAGCCAGACGAACGGGGCGCCGGGCGCTATTTCATGTACGTTCCGAACACATAATCCCAGAGCGGCGAGGATACCCCATAATTCCGTTCGGTGCTTTTGTAATGGTGAACGGCATGGTTGATCCAGAGCCACTTGAAGAAATTTTTCGGCGGCGCATAGGCATGCACGATGAAGTGCACGAACAGGTAGCCGGAATACCCGACCAGAAAGCCCGGGAAGAAGGCATACGCCCCTTCCTGCAACAGCAGGAAAGTAATGCCAAACAGGGCCGAAGCCACAAAAACCGCCGCGGCCGGGGGCATGGCCAGCCGGGTCTTGTCTTTGGGGTATTCGTGGTGAATTCCGTGGAAGGTGTACTGGATCCTGGCTTTCGTCGGCGTATCGGTATCCATGTGGAAAACGCCCCGGTGCACCAGGTATTCCACCAGCGAAAAAACAACAATCCCGCTCACAAAGAGCGAAACGATCCAGCCGGGGGTCATGTCCGTGTAGGTAAAAGCGTACCAGCCCAGCGCCGTGGCGGTAATGAGATACATCGTGATGGGGACGGCAATATGCGTACGGGACAGACGCTCCAGAACGGGATTCTCAAACAACGGGCGGGTACCGGAGTTTTTCGGTCGGACTTTCTCAGGCGCTTCTTTCATAAATCCAACAAATGAGGTGATAGGATGATAGCTTTCGCAAATTTATACAAATACACTTGCGTGGTGCAACGCTTTACCGTGTCACCAGCTGGTCTTCGATTTTCTGGCGCGCCGCTTCCATACTCGCCCGGGGCAGCTTCGGTTTAATAATGAGCCGAAGCGACTGATTATAGGTCAGGTAATTCCACATCCAGTTGATGAAAATCAGGACGCGGTTCTTCACCCCAACGATGGACATGAGGTGCACAAACAGCCAGACCAGCCAGGCAAAAAAGCCCTGAAATTTCCAGAACGGCAGGTCGACCACGGCCAGCCCCCGGCCGATGGTGGCCATGGAACCCAGGTCTTTATACCGAAATTCCTGCAGAGGCTGCCCTTTGTGCTGCCGCAGCAGATTAGCTCCCAGGTGCTTTCCCTGCTGGATGGCCGGTTGGGCAATCTGCGGGTGACCGTTCGGGAATCGCTCCTCCGTCATGAGGGCCACGTCGCCAATCGCAAATACGTCGGTATGGCCTTCCACCTGGCTGAAGCGGTTTACCTTCAGCCGACCGCCCCGCCCGAGTGTTTCCGGCGCAAATCCAGCCAACGGACTGGCTTTGACGCCGGCGGCCCAGACAAGGTTGTTGGTCCGCAGGGTCGTGCCTTCCTTGGTAAAGACCGTCTTCCCGTCGAAATCCACTACGTGGGTGTTGAAAATTAAATGCACCCCGAGTTCTTCCAGGTACTGCTGCGACTTCTCCTGCGACTCCTTCGACATGGGCCCCAGCAGTTCAGCTCCCCCTTCGATGAGGTAGATCTGCATCATCTCGAAATCAAGTTCGGGATAATCGCGCGGGAGAACCGTTCGCTTCAGTTCGGCAAAGGTGCCGCAGAGTTCGACGCCGGTCGGACCACCGCCCACGACGACGACATTCATCAGGCCCTGCTTTTCGTCATCGTTGGTCACCGCCAGGGCGTCTTCGAAGTTCTGCAGCAGCCGGTTACGTAGCGCGATGGCCTCCGCCACCGACTTCATCGGCAGCGCCCGCTCCTGGATGTTCTGCATCCCGAAGTAGTTGGTGTCGGCCCCGGTAGCGATGACCAGGTAGTCGTAGGTGATGGGACCCAACTCGGTTTCCACCGTTTTGGCGGCCGGATTGACGTTGGTCACGGCCGTGACACGGATGTGTACATTCTTGCAGCCGCCGAAGATGGCCCGGAGGGGGAAGAGAATGGAACTGGCTTCCAGCCCGGAGGTCGCTACCTGGTAGTAGAGCGGCTGGAATTCGTGGTAATTGTATTTGTTGAGCAAAACGACCTGAAACTCGCGTCGTCCGGCCAGGCGACGGGCCAATTGCAGCCCCCCAAAACCTGCCCCGACGATGACCACCCGTTTGCGGTCTGTTTGCGGAATATTAGGATCCATTGCGCAGGAGTTTAGTAACTAAACACTGAAAACTGTCGCAATTGTTTGCGCAACCGAAGTTACTGTCAGGCTACCGCCGTGCGGTTTTCCTCGACTACCCGTTCGTAAAACGCCTCGTACTGGGGAAGGATCCTGGAAATCTCAAACTCCCGGGCCCGTTCCAGCGCGTTATGCTTGAAGGTGGGCAGGTTAGCTTCGTCCAGGATATACAGGGCCTTCTGGACCATGTCTTCAACATCACCCACGTTGCTGAGGAAGCCTGTCACGCCCTGCAGATTCAGTTCCGGCAGGCCCCCGGCATTCGACGTAATCAGCGGCACTTCGCAAGCCAGGGCTTCGAGCGCGGCCAGGCCAAAGCTTTCATTCTCAGAGGGCATCAGGAACAGGTCGGCCACCGAAAGCACCTCCTCGACCGCGTCGAGCTTCCCCAGGAAACGCACGTTTTCGTGAATAGCCAGCTCCCGGCACATCTTTTCGATCCGCGCCCGCTCGGGGCCGTCGCCTACCAGGAGCATTTTCACCGGCATCTGTTTCTGAATCTTATAAAAGACCTCCACGGCATCGTCGATGCGTTTCACCCGCCGGAAGTTGGAGGTATGCACGATCAGTTTTTCCCCGTTGGGGCAGATCGCCATCTTGAAGTGGTCCTTTTTCTGCCGCTTGAACCGCGAAAGATCGATAAAGTTGGGAATGACCTCGATGGACCGCCGGATGTTAAAGTGCGCGTAGGTATCCTGCCGAAGGTTCTCGGAAACAGCCGTTACGCCATCGGATTCATTAATGCTGAAGGTAACGACCGGTTCGTAGGAGGCATCCTTCCCCACCAGGGTGATGTCGGTTCCGTGCAGGGTCGTCACCACCGGCACGTAGCGACCGTGCGCCCGGAGGATCATTTTCGCCATATAAGCGGCTGAAGCGTGCGGGATGGCGTAGTGAACGTGGAGCAGGTCCAGGTTTTCGTTCATCGCGACGTTGACCATTTCGCTGGCCAGGGCCGACTCGTAGGGCGGGAACTGGAAGAGCGGGTAGGTCGGAATGTTGACTTCGTGGTAGTAGACGTTTTCGTTGAAAAAGTCGAGTCGGGGGGGTTGCTGATAGGTAATAAAGTGAACCTGATGACCGGCCTGGGCCAGTGCTTTGCCCAGTTCGGTAGCCACTACGCCACTACCGCCGAAGGTCGGGTAACAAACGATGCCGATTTTCATGGATCCAAGGGATACGGCCCTATAACAGCAAAGGCCAACGTTTCTGTTCAACGTCCGATGCATAAACGCATGAAGAATTTGTGAATGAGCGTGCGGCCTTCAGCGGACAAGCGGATTTTTTTATCTTTGAGGTAGGTAACTGGCCCCTGTTGCTGTGCTTCATCGCCCCTTGTCCATGGTCCGTCGTCTTCCGCCATACGCGTTCGTGCTGGGTTTTCTGCGCCTGATCCGGGTACAGAACCTGCTCATCATTGTGGCTACGCAGTACCTGGCCCGGGTAGCGCTGATCGGCCCGCGAACCGATTGGGTGCAGCTGCTGGCGGATCCGGCCCTGGCGCTTCTTTCCTGCTCGACGGTCTGTATCGCCGCCGCCGGCTACATCATCAACGACTACTTCGACATTAAAATCGACATCATCAATAAGCCTGAACGGGTGGTGATTGGCCGGTATCTGCGGCGGCGGGTAGCCATGGGGGCGCACCAGGTGCTCAACCTAATCGGCCTGGCAATTGGCCTGTACCTGAGCAAATGGATCTTTCTGCTGGACTTAGTGTCGATTACGCTGCTCTGGTTCTACTCGGCCCGCTTCAAGCGGCAGCCGTTCATCGGCAATTTCGTGGTTTCGTTCCTAACGGCGCTGTCGCTGGTGGTGCTGGCGGTTTACTACCAGCGCCAGGTCGATCTGCTGCTGATTTACGCCCTGTTCTCCTTCTGCATTTCGCTGGTACGGGAGATTATCAAGGACATGGAAGACGTGAAAGGCGATGCCCGCTTTGGCTGCCGGACGCTGCCCATTCTCTGGGGCCTGCGACGCACCAAACAGCTGCTCTACATCGTCATCGCTTCCTTTATCGCGATGCTCTTCAGCATGGCCCATTCGCTGGCCAATCCGCAGCTTGGCTGGATTTTCATCGTGCTCCTGATTCCGATTACCTGGCTGGTCTACCGGCTTGTACTGGCCGACACCAAGCGGGATTTCTCCTACCTCAGTTCGCTCTGCAAAATTATCATGCTGCTGGGGGTGGTCAGCATGGCCTGGGTTTGATTGCCGATATTTTTCTATCTTACTGGCAACTAACCGACTACACCAATGAAGCATGTCTTCCTTACCCTCCTAACCCTTCTTGTTTCGTTCGGTCTCCGTGCCCAGGAATGCGCGGGCATTAAGCTCAAAGCGGGCACGACCTACGAAATGCTTTCCTACAATTCCAAAGACAAACAAAACGGCCGCATTCTGTACACTTTCAAAAATGTACGCCGGGAAGGCCCTTCGACCATCATCGACGTGGTCATGCAGTCGTTCGACGAGAAAGGCAAAGCCGCCCAGGAAATTCCCCTGACGTATACCTGTACCGGCAACGAGATCATCGCTGACCTTTCCGGCATGGCGCAGACAACCAACCAGGGTATGCGCGATATGCAGATGAAGATGAAGGTGAACGCCATGAACTACCCCCACAAACTGGCCGAAGGGCAAGCGCTTCCCGATGGGCGGCTGGAGGCCGAGCTGTTCAATAAGGACACGAAAATGATGGACATGAATATGCTGGTCACCGAACGCAAGGTCATTGCCAGGGAGAACCTGACCATTCCGGCCGGGACCTACAATGCCTACAAGGTTTCGTCGGCCATGAATCTGGAGAACCGGACCATGGGCATTCCCATCCGGATGGGTTTCCAGATGGTGAACTACCGTAGTCCGGAGGTGCTGTTCGACCTGAGGACCGAGACCTACAACAAAAATGGCAAACTGATGGCCTATACGGTGCTCAGCAAAGTCCAGTAACAAAAAAGCCCCGGACGGGTCTGGCCGTCCGGGGCGTAAATGGTGTGGATGGTCGTATTAGCGGACCGTCAGATTGAATTCCAGATTGACATCGTCACTGCCCGGCGCAGCGGTTCCGTTTTTGACGGGCGTTCCGTTCACCGGCGGCTGGTGACGCAGCTGCACCCGCAGCTTGCCCGTGCCCGCAGCGCCCGACCGGGCCGTACCGGTCAGACCAATAGGCTGATTGCGCTTGTCGCGGTCCCCGTAGGTGTAGGTCAGCAGGTTGGCCGGGTTGGCCGTAAAGACAACCAGGTGCTCGTCGGCTTCTTCTTCCACTTCTTCCGTAATGTCTTTCGCCGGATTTTTGCTTTCATCCTTGAAGGCTACGGTCAGCGTATAGGTCGTATTCGGCTTCAGCGTAATGTTGTCGAAGCGGGTCGGAGCCTGACCGCCATCGCCGTCGCGATCCTGATACGCAAACGTCTGGGCAGTGGTCGTCCCCTGCTCGGTAAACTTCAGTTCTACCGTCGTAATCAGCTCGTTTTCATCCGGTTCGACAACATCATCGGCATTGTCACAACCCGTCAGCAGCAGGAAGGAGGCGGAAAGTGCCAGGAACCAAATTCGGGTATTCTGGTGCCAGTAAGCAGTACGCATGATTGAATTGTTCTGGTGATGATAGCATTACTTTCGGCACAAAGCTAGCGGAGTTGCAACATCGTTGCAACTAATTTTGCAACTTTATTGCATTTAGAGAAGTTAGGTACGGTAATTCCTGCGGAGGTGCGGCACAGAAAAAGTTTTGCAACAAGGTTGCATTTCGATTCGGCCTCCGTTAGTTTTGCAGCATCTTGTGAACAGGCTATGCGGTTTGACCTTCTCTCCCGAAAAGCAGATTATATTGGCATTACCGGCTCGGTATTGTGCATCATTCATTGTCTGGCGACTCCCATTCTGCTGATGACGTCCGCACTCCTCCGCAACGACGCCGTCCGGACCAGCTACCTGAGCCTGGATTACCTGTTCATCGGCATCAACATCGCCGCCGTTTATTTTGCCACGCGGCACGCCCCTTCGCGCATCCGGACGCTGCTCTGGGGCTTCCTGAGCCTGTTTGCCGTTGCCCTACTGCTGGAAGACGTTTCCGAAATCTTCGAATACCTGGCCTACGCCGCTTCTACCGGCCTGGTCCTGACACACCTGGCGAATCTGCGCTTTTGCCGGGGGCATGAATAAGGATTGAAGGATTGAGGGATTGAAGGAATGAGGCGATCCGCAGCTACGGGATCCATTGTCGTTTGGGTCTGAATTACTATAGACACTCCTTCCATCCTTCACTCCCTCACTCCTTTCCAAATCTCTCCCAGCTCCGCATTTGCGCCCTGCTGCTTCACCGCGTCCAGCCGCTCCCGGGCGGCCTGGCGGCGCTCGGCAGTCTGGGGATGGCTTCGCAGCAGGGTTGGCAGGGAGGCTTCTTCCCTGGGAAAGGCGTCAAACAGCCAGAGAACGCCCTGCGGGTTGATCCCCCGGGCAGCGAGGGCTTCCAGGGAGAAGGCGTCCGCTTCCGTTTCGTCGGCGCGGGAGTAGGAAAGGGCGGTAAGGGTCTCGGCATTTTCAATCAGCACCCCGGCCAGTCCCGTCACATCGCCGAAGACCGACGCCAGGAGCGCATAAGCCCCCACGCTCCGCGCCAGTTGCCGCAGGGAGTGCCGGTATTCGACATGCGCCGCCTCGTGGGCCAGCAGCGCCGCCAGCTGTTCGTGCCGGGTCAATCGCTTCAGCATGCCGTCAAACACCACCACCTGCCCACCCGGCACGGCAAAAGCATTGGCTTCGTCGTGGTGCACGACCGTAATGGTAATCGGCAGCCGGGTTGAAATTCCCGTTGCCTGCCAGTACTGGCGGACCCGGCGCGTCCGGGCGGAATCCACCCGGTACTGACCCGCTATGGCATGCTCGTACAACTGTTTCCCCAACTCCGCTTCCTGTTCTTCCGGCAGATAGGTCACCACCCGCTCCGCCAGGGCGGGCAGGACATACGCATAGACGGTCCAGCCCAGCAGGACCAGCAGCGCGCCTGCGCCCACGAACGTCCGGAACCCGCGGTCGCTCAGCCAGGATTGCCAGAAGGGCGGCGGGGTGTCCATGTCGGCATGGCGGGTCTGCAGCTGCTGCCGGTAAACGTCGGTAGGCACCTCCAGAAACTGAAACGGAAACGGGCTGCATTCCAGGCGCGTCATGCCTTCGGAGGCCCAGGTAGCCCGGTGGGTTCGCCGAATGGGCCAGCGGACAAGCTGTTCGGGCCCGCTGCCCGGTGTATACCGAATCAGCAGCGCGTCGGCCACCAGGTCCACCCGGGCAGGGAAACCTTTCGGCGTCTGACCGTCAAAATAGGTTGCAGAAACACCCTCCATGCTTAAAGTTTGATTAATTAACCGACAAGACCAACCTTGCCTATTTTATCAATAGACATTATTTCGTTTATTCGCATATCCTTGGCAGGAAATACCGTAACGCTCGACTCGGACCTATGAACTTAACCCGGAATACCCTTTGGCTGGCGGTTTTTCTGCTGTCGAGCCTCAGTGGTGTTGCACAACTGGATGCTCCGGACGCTGAACCGCTCGCTCAACGCATGGCCCCGGCCCGACCGAGCCGACCGTCGGCCCTGGTATCGGTAACGGTTGGGATGGAGCAGCAGCTTTTCGCTTCCTACATTGTGGCCACCGCTACCCTCAACGAACCCAACGGGGCTTATACCCTGGGCGACGGAGATGGGCTGCTTGCTGTTTTTGTACAAAACCCACTGGCTGATTCCCACATCCGGGTTGAAATCGCTGCTACCCCCTTCAGCGAACCGACGGTTTACGAAGGCATTCTCGCCGAATCCGGCCGGGAATACGAAATTGCGCCCCGGATGGCCTGGAACTACCAGCGCCTGCGCACCCTGCTGCAGCCGACACCGGTCAATTTCACGGTGACCACTTACCTGAACGAGCAGAAAATAAGCCATAAAACGGTCGTCGCCACGCTTCGCTCAATCAACGACTGCCCCTACTACTGGGAAGAAAAAGGCAATCCGAAAGGCGATATTGACCTCAATTACATGTACACGGCCTACATCAACGAGGATGACCCAGTCGTGGACGAAATCCTGGAACAGGCCCTGAAGACTGATGTGGTCAGCGGCTTTGACGGTTATCAGGCGGGCAACCCCAAGGTGGTCGATGATCAGGTCTTCGCCATCTGGCTGGCCCTGCAGAAACGGGGGCTTCGGTACAGTTCCATTTCGACCAATTCCAGCACAGGCACTTCGGCGACACTCTACAGCCAGCGGGTTCGCCTGATTCACCAGACCTGGACCAACCGGCAGGCCAACTGCGTCGACGCCATGGTGCTCTTTGCCTCCGTGCTCCGCGCCATTCACATCGACCCGGTCCTGATTCTCTACCCCGACCATTGTGTCCTGGGCTACTACCGCGACGAAGACCACCGCGATTTTGCCTGCCTGGAGGCGTCTATGGTCGGTGAACTGGACCTGAAAAAAATTCCCGCCATCCGGCAGGTGAAAGCCTCCCGGCAATTATTCCACACGGCCCGGACCCGCGCCCAGCGCCGGTACAACGAGCTCCGGGAAGTGTTTCAGGCCGGCAAGGAAGCGCACTACCGCTACATCAGCGTGGCTGACGAACGGCGCGCCGGGATTCGCCCCATCAGTCAAATCAATTAAAATTGTCCAGGGGAGGCTTCTGCCTCCCCGTTGCTTATTCTTCCGCCAGCGTACGCGAGATGTTCATCCGGTACACGCCTAGGGCCGGTAAGGCCGCGGCCAGGATACCAATTGCCACCGCCACGCCCAGCACGGCCCATTCCTGCGGCAGAATCGCCAGGTTGGTCAGGTCGTAATGGTAATCACTTTCCACCCGGGCCGAAAACAGCAGCAGCCCGATCCGGCTCATGGCCAGGCCCAGCACAAAGCCGATCAGGGCCAGCACCAGCCCTTCCAGCAGCAGCATCCCGAAAAGCTGCGTCCGGGTAGCGCCCATGGACAGCATCAGCGCCATTTCGTAGCGGCGTTCCTTGAGCGAATTATACAGCGACACAAAGACGCTCAGTCCGGCAATGACCATAATGACGATGGCCAGACCGCGCAATGTCTCTACGCCTACACCCAGCAGCGAAAACAGCCGGTTAATTTCGATCGACGGCAGGGCCGCCAGTAGTTTGGAATTGTCGTTAATGCCCCGGGCCAGCATCATCCCCAGCGGATTGCGGAACTGAATCAGCATGCTGGTGATTTCCCGGTGCTCCTCGTGCGCTTCTCCGTCCTCATGATGTTCTTCTTCGGCGGGCGGGGGCCCCGGTACGGCCAGGAGCGGCATTTTACCGCCGGCCGGTTTGGCCGCCGCGGGCTTGGGGGCGGGTTTCTCGGCTTCTTCGTGGTGGTCTTCGTCGGCATGGCCCTCCCCTTCCCCGTGCTCGTCCCCGTGTTCGGCGTGAATGGCCCAGACGCTGCTCACGTTGGTCAGGATGAGTTGGTCCACGACATTATTGGCCCGGTTGAACACCCCAGTCACTTTGTACACGGCTTCCTTATGCGCTTCGGCTTCGGCATCCAGGCCGTGGGTGCTTTCGAAGGTATCACCAAGCTTAAGCCCCGTCACCTCAGCCACCCGGGCGCCGATGGTTACCTCCAGGTCCTTCTTGAACAGCTGCCCCTCGGCTACGGTCGCGCCGTAGTGCCTGACATAATCCTCATTCGTTCCCACGATCCGGAAGGATCGGTAGTTATCACCCATCGCCAGCGGAATGGCGGTTTTGATCATGGGGTTGCGGGCCAGCCGCTCGGCTTCTTCCAGCGGGATGTTCCCAGTGGGCGAGTCGATGTGGTAAATGCTCGACAGGATAAGCTGCAACGGGCTGCCCTTGGCACCCAGCACCATATCGATGCCCTTGACATTGCGCGAAAACTGCTCGTCGAGCTGCTTATTGAGCAGCAGCAGCAGGGAAATAATGGCGATCCCCAGCGTCATCAGCAGACCACTGAGAAAGCTGCTGAGGGGTTTGTCTTTCAGATTCGCCCAGGATATGCGGAGAAGGTTCATGCTGAAGGATGGTTTGTGGTTTAGGGTTTAGGGTTTATAGTTTTGGGTCAATAATGCCTAATAAGCTGATTATCAACCATAAACAATAAACGGTAATCTCTAAACTAATGGACTAATAGCACCTGGTTGGAAAATTCGTCTTTCAGCCGCTGGTCGTGGGTGACGACGACCAGGCCTGCGCCGGCCTCGCCGGACTGCTCCCGCAGCAGGGTCACGACCCGGGCGCAGTTATCATCGTCGAGGTTGGAGGTCGGTTCATCGGCCAGGATCAAACTCGGCTGGTTCATCACCGCCCGGGCGATGCTCACCCGCTGCTGTTCACCCTGGCTGAGCTGGTGGGTTTTCTTGCCCAGGTGATCGGCAAAGCCCAGTTGCTCGGCCAGTTGGCGGGCGCGGGCCTTATCGTTGGGCTTTCCGGCCAGGAAATTGGCCAGCAGCAGGTTGTCCAGGACGGATAGCGAACTGACGAAGTGCGGCTTCTGGTAGACAATACCAACCTGGGCGGCCCGAAAAGCCGCCGTTTCGGCCGGGCTCAGGCGGGTCAGGTCCGTGCCGTTCAGCTGGACGGTCCCGCTTGCCGGGCGCAGCAGCAGGGCCAGCAGGTGCAGGAGGGTGGTTTTACCCTGACCGGATTTGCCCAGAATCAGCAGGGCTTCCCGGCTGGCGCACTGCAGATCCGGAAACGTAAATTGCTTCGCGGGGCTATACGAAAACGAGAGTTGGTGCGTGGTTAACATGGTTTCAGTGAGCAGTGGGTAAGGGTAACCGTCTTTTTGTGCAACACCCGTGCAACAAATATCCATCTTCCGGCGTAAAGAAACCACCACAGCCGGAAAAACTGTAATTTCGCCCCGACCGTAATTACCGCCTTCGCCTAATTCCCTCGTTCATGCTCAAACGCATTGCCCTGTTTGCTTCCGGATCCGGCTCCAACGCCGAGAAAATTGCCGAATATTTTACCGGGAATCCAAATGTCGAGGTATCGCTGGTGCTATCTAACAACCCAAAGGCGGGCGTCATTGAGCGTGCACGGCGGCTGCATGTTCCGGTTCTGCTCTTCGACCGAACGACCTTCTACCAGACCGACCGCATTACCGATCTGCTCAGGCGGCAGGAGATCGATCTGATCGTCCTGGCCGGCTTTATGTGGCTGGTTCCCGAGTCGCTGGTCCGGGCCTTTCCGCAGCGGATTGTCAACATTCACCCCGCTTTACTGCCCAGCTATGGCGGCAAAGGCATGTACGGGCATTTCGTCCACGAAGCCGTGGTGGCCGCTGGTGAACGCGAGTCGGGCATTACCATTCATTTCGTGAACGAGCGGTACGACGAAGGGGCCGTCATCTTTCAGGCAAGGTGCCTGGTGGAGCCCGGCGATACGCCCGAGGACGTTGCCCGCAAAGTCCAGGTGCTGGAGCACCGGCATTATCCCGAAGTTGTGGCCGAAGTGCTGAAAAATGTGTAACGTGTAAGGTTTAAGGTGTAACGCGGCTCCGCCTCATCAACGTTCTTTGGCGGAGCCGCATTAAACGTTACACGTTACACGTTAAACGAATATCCTATGACCCACCTACGCTACCTCTGCCTCCTCCTGCTGGCCCTGGGCGGCTGCTTTCGTCCGGCGATTCCCATCAATATGGAGCCCAATTACCCGGTCGATGTGTTCTACAACAACGACCGGCCGCAGCAGCCGTATACCGAAATTCAGCTGCTGGAACATACCGAAGAAACGCCCCTGGCAGAAAAAGAAAAGCCCCGGCGCGGCGGAAGGCTGCTGAACCGGGGCATGACCATGGAAGAAAAAGAGCTGATTCTGGCGAAGATGACCTTACAGGCCAAGCGGCTCGGGGCCGACGCACTGATCAACGTGCGTTATCAGTTCTTCACCAACGCCAGTGTGAGCGGCTTCCGGATGAGCGGAACAGCCGTTCGGTATCAATAACTTACTTGACTTCTTCGTAATCGACGTATTCTCCGCCCTTGAAGCGTGACTCTCCGGGTTTGGGTGGTACATAGTCCACATTTGTCGAACCTTCCCGGCGGTCGCTGGCGCTTCCGCTGGTCCGCCGCTGCTCCTTGGCCAGTTGCCGACCGACCAGCAGCCAGAACACGAACCGACGCACGGGGGCGACGAAAGCAATGATCAGAATAAGGATTAACAGGAATTTGAACATCGGTATCGTGGCTTAGCGCCCCGCCCGTATCGGGTAAGGCGGGTTGCAAAGTTAGTCGTTTCTGCCCTATAAACGTAAAATCGCCCGGAACAGTTGCCGGCCGACGGGCGATTTAATCTTACAGGAAATCCATCGGATCCCAGGCCACGCGGGTATTGTCGAACCAGGTGTTAATCTCGGCCATATCCTCGTCGGAAAGCGAAAAATTCAGCACGTCGAAGTTCTGTTTGATCCGGTCCCGATTCACCGATTTGGGAATTGTGATGACGTTGTGCTGCAGCGACCAGCGGATCAGGATCTGGTAGGTCGACTTTCCGTAGGCTTCGGCGATCCGCTTCAGACGGGGATCGTCGTTTTTCTGCCCGCGCACCACCGGCGCGTAGCCCTGCGGCTGAATGTCGTGCTCCCGGCAGTACTCGATGACTTCCGGCCGGTAGCAGTAGGGACTGAATTCAAACTGGTTAACCGCGGGGACCACGGTCGCTACGGGCAGCAGTTCATCCAGGTGCGGACCGTAGTAGTTCGACACCCCAATGGCCCGGGCCCGGCCGTCGGCGTGGATTTTTTCCAGCGCCTTCCAGGTTTCCAGCCGCGTTTCCTTTACCGGCCAGTGGACCAGGTACAGGTCGACATAGTCGGTGCGGAGCTTTTCCAGGCTCCGGTCGAAGGCCCGCAGGGTTTTGTCGTAGCCCTGATCGTCGTTCCAGACTTTGGTCGTGATAAAGATGTCCTTTCGGGGCCGGCCGCTGGCCTGGATGCCGTCGGCCACTTCGCGTTCGTTGCCGTAGATGGAGGCAGTATCGATCAGGCGGCAGCCCGCTTCAATGGCCCACTCGACGGCCTGCTGAATTTCGGTATTGTGCTGCGGTGCGTAAACGCCCAGTCCCAGCAGAGGCATGTCGATGCCATTGTTGAGCGTGATGCGGGGAAAACTCATGCGGATGGAATGTAGGATGAACCGGCAAGTTGATGCATCCGTCGGAATAATGCAACGCTCTGGTTCTGGCATTATTCGTAGACCAATCGTTACAAAAGTAAGCTTTCGGGCCTGTCTGACTCTTGACTTATGACAGGAATGTGTAGCAATATTCGGCTATTTGCTGAAATTCTAAAAGGAATATTTGTACTATTCCGATAAACGCGAATCGAAATGGGTTACGATTCAGTTATACAGGCATTAAATGGATGATGAGACTAAGGACTTATCATGCTGATTTCTAACTAAACGAAAACTGCTATGCACGTATTTCGGCTCAATCTGGGTGTTCTGGAAGTTCAGGTACGCCCGACTCAGAATTGGATTTTTCAAAAACGGAATATACTTCAGTTCATTCAGTCCAACGCTTCCGTTTTTGAAGCCCTCACGCGAATGGGCGCTCCCTACGGTGGGAGCCTGACCCGGGCCTAAGCACAAACGCCATATCTTGAAGATATGGCGTTTGTCATTTAGGGGTATAGAGGCCTGCTCTTCGCCCGGTCGACTTCTGCGGGAGAATAAACGCAGGCGGTGGCTACTAACCACAAACGCCATATCTTCAAGATATGGCGTTTGTTTTTTAAATCCGTACCGATGATTACCGGCTCAGGTACAAATTCCGCTCCCCGTACACTTTCTGGAAGAAATCGTCCTCCAGATCGTCGATGAAGTAGATGCCTTCGCCGGTGGACTTCATCTCGGGCCCCAGTTCCTTGTTCACGTTCGGGAACTTGTTGAACGAGAAGACCGGAATCTTGATGGCGTAGCCGTGCTTGACGGGCTTGAAGTCGAAATCCTTCACCTTGTTGGCGCCCAGCATCACCTTCGTGGCGTAGTTCACGTACGGCTCCTGGTAGGCTTTGCAAATGAACGGTACTGTCCGGCTGGCCCGCGGGTTGGCTTCGATGACGTACACCTGCTCATCCTTAATGGCGAACTGGATGTTGATCAAACCGACCGTCTTCAGCGCCACCGCGATCTTCCGGGTGTATTCCTCAATCTGCCGGATTACGTTCTCGCTCAGATCAAAAGGCGGCAGCAGGGCGTAGGAGTCGCCGGAGTGAATCCCCGCCGGTTCGATATGCTCCATGATCCCGATGATGTGCACGTCTTCGCCGTCGCAGATCGCATCGGCTTCCGCTTCGATGGCGTTCTCCAGGAAGTGGTCGAGCAGGATGTTGTTGTCAGGAATATCGCTCAGGATCTTCATCACGTGCGCTTCCAGCTCCTGCTCGTTGATGACAATCTTCATCGACTGCCCGCCCAGGACGTAGCTCGGCCGCACCAGGAGCGGGAAGCCCAGGTCCTTGGACAGTTCCAGCGCCTCCTCGGCCCCGCGGACGGTGCCGAACTTCGGATACGGGATGTCCAGATCGCGCAGCAGGCTCGAGAAATGGCCGCGGTCTTCGGCCAGGTCCGGCGCCTCCCAGCTCGTCCCGATGATCTTAATGCCATAGCGCGTCAGCTTCTCGGCCATCTTCAGGGCCGTCTGCCCGCCCAGCTGCACAATGACGCCCTCGGGCTTTTCGTGCTGGATGATGGCGTGCACGTGTTCCCAGAAGACCGGCTCGAAGTATAGCTTGTCGGCAATATCCGGGTCGGTCGATACCGTTTCCGGGTTACAGTTGATCATGATCGTCTCGTAGCCGCATTCCTTGGCCGCCAGGACGCCGTGTACGCAGGAGTAGTCGAACTCGATTCCCTGCCCGATGCGGTTCGGACCGGAGCCCAGGACGACCACCTTCTTGCGGTTGCTCACCACCGATTCGTTGCCCGGCAGGTCGGAAACCGGCTCCGGACGGTCAGTCGTGATGGGCACCTCGTTGTTGAAGGTCGAGTAGTAATAAGGCGTTTTCGCCTCGAACTCGGCCGCACAGGTATCCACGCACTTGTACACGCGCCGGATGTTGTGCCGCTGGCGGTAATCGTACACCTTGCTTTCCCGCACCTGCAGCAGGTGGGCCAGCTGGCGGTCGGCATAGCCCTTCTGCTTGGCGGTGCGCAGCAACTCGGGCGGCAAATCGTCGAGGTCGTATTTCTGGATTTCGCGCTCCAGTTCGATCAGTTCTTCGATCTGGTGCAGGAACCAGGGGTCGATCTTGGTCAGGTTCTGGATCGTACGGAACGACATCCCGGCCTTAAAGGCGTCGTAGATATGGAACAGCCGGTTCCAGCTCGGGTGCCTCAGGCTTTCCGTCAGGGCGGCCCGGTCGTTCAGCTCGCGGCCGTCGGCCCCCAGGCCGTTGCGGCGGATTTCCAGCGACTGACAGGCCTTCTGCAGTGCCTCCTGGAAGTTCCGGCCGATACCCATGGCTTCGCCCACCGACTTCATCTGCAGGCCCAGCGAACGGTCGGCACCCGGGAATTTGTCGAAGTTCCAGCGCGGCACTTTCACGATGACGTAGTCGATGGCCGGCTCGAAGAAGGCCGAAGTCGTGCCCGTGATCGGGTTCATCAGCTCGTCGAGGTTGTACCCGATGGCCATTTTGGCAGCGATTTTCGCGATCGGATACCCCGTGGCTTTCGAGGCCAGGGCCGACGAGCGGCTCACGCGCGGGTTGATCTCGATGGCGATAATGTCGTCGGTTTCAGGATTGACCGAAAACTGCACGTTACAGCCCCCGGCGAACTTCCCGATCCCGTTCATCATCATGATGGCCAGGTCGCGCATCTGCTGGTAGAGCGTATCCGGCAGCGTCATGGCCGGGGCCACCGTGATCGAATCGCCCGTGTGGATGCCCATCGGGTCGAAGTTTTCGATCGAACAGATGATGATGAAGTTGCCGGCTCCGTCGCGCAGCAGTTCCAGCTCGTATTCTTTCCAGCCCATCACGCTTTGCTCGACCAGTACTTCGTGGACCGGTGAGGCGTGCAGGCCGTTATTGAGGGCTTTGTCAAAATCTTCGGGCTTCTCCACGAAGCCACCGCCCGTACCGCCCAGCGTAAACGAAGGGCGAATTACCAGCGGGAAGCCGATTTCCTGGGCAATTTCCTTGCCTTCCAGGAATGAGCGGGCCGTGCGGCCTTTGCAGACGCCTACGCCCAGCTCAAGCATCTTCAGCCGGAATTTCTCCCGGTCTTCGGTCGTCTCGATGGCCTTGATATCTACCCCGATGATCCGGACGTTGTACTTCGTCCAGACTCCCGCCTTATCGCAGTCGATAGCCAGGTTGAGGGCCGTCTGCCCACCCATGGTCGGCAGGACCGCGTCGATGGGACGCCCCATTTCCTGGTGTTTCTTCAGGATTTCGACGATAGACTTCTTATCGAGGGGCTTGAGATACACATGGTCGGCATTGATCGGGTCGGTCATGATCGTCGCCGGATTGGAGTTGATCAGCGAAACCTCGATGCCTTCTTCCCGCAGTGAGCGGGCGGCCTGAGAGCCGGAGTAGTCAAATTCACACGCCTGACCGATCACGATGGGACCGGAGCCGATGATCAGCACCGAACGGATGGAGGAATCTTTGGGCATTTTCGGGGAAAAAGATGGCTAATGAATACCGGTTTGGATACTCCGCTGACCCCCTGAAACGTACTCGGCCCGAAGGAAACATGATTGGCAATCACGTCAGAACCGGCCAATCTGTTTCGGTATGGTCAAAAATTGCACAAAGGTAGTGGTTGAGCGGCGAAAGCGAAACAAATGATGGGAAAAAGTTCGTTGAAATGACGCTTGACAGTTGATTAGAGACAAAAGAGGCTCCGCCTATGCCGTGCGCACGGGCGAAGCCTCTCTAAACGCTTGTCTCTAGTCAACTGTCCAGCGTCAAACGTCCAGTTTGGATAATCAATACCCCGGATTCTGGACGATCTTCGTCTTGTTGATATCGATTTGGCTCTGCGGGATGGCGAACACCAGGTTGTTGTTCGACAGGGTCGTCCGGATGCCGATCGCGGTAGCTTTTGCCTGCAGCACCGGCAGCGCCCGGCCCGTCCGGACCAGGTCAAACCAGCGGTGGCCTTCAAACGCCAGCTCCCAGCGACGCTCGTTTTCCAGCGCCAGCCGCATGTCGGCCTGGCTCATCGCGGTTTTCTCGGGCAGACCAGCCCGCCGACGCACCTGGTTCAGCAGCGGCAGCGCCTGGGTCGTCTGGCCCGTCTCGTTCAGCGCCTCGGCGTACATCAGCAGCACGTCAGCATAGCGCAGCACCGGCCAGTTGTCCTCGGCATCGTTGATGGCGACAGGGGTATCGAGGTATTTCCGCACAAAGTTGTAATCGATGCGCCGACCGGCAGCGTTCACGTAACTCGTACCGAGCGAGACATCCCGCCGCAGGTCACCCGGCTCATAGCTGTTGATGAGGTCCACGGTCGGCTGGTTGTTACCACCCCCGCCGAACGGCACGACGGCATTGCCCGAATTTTCCGGCGCAAAGGCGTTGGCAAAGGGGCTTCCTTCGCCAATGTTCCCCTTCCGGTACTGCACGTCGAAGATGGACTCCTTGTGATTTTTGTTCGAGGCCCGGAACACATCCGCGTAATTAGGCAGCAGCTCGTAAGTCCCGGCGTCAATCACCTGCTTCAGCTTCGCTGCCGCCTCGCCGAATTTGCGCTGGGTCAGCAGCACCTTACCCAGCAGGGCCTGGGCCGCGCCTTTGGTCGCCCGGCCCACGTTGGCCGCCGTGTTGGTGACCGGCAGCACGGCTTCCGCTTCCGTCAGGTCTTTCTGAATCTGGGCGTAGACTTCCGTTGCCGGGCTGCGGCCGAAGGTGTAGCCCTCCTGCGGGTCAACGATTTCCTTCAGCACCAGCGGGACATCCCCAAAGACGCGTACCAGGTTGAAGTACATCAGCGCCCGCAGGAACTTGGCCTCGCCCACGACCCGGGCCTTCAGCCCCTCGTCCATGGTGATGCCGGGGCTGCGGTCGATGACGACGTTCGTCCGGTAGATTCCCCGGTAGCCGTCCGCCCAGCGGGTAGCCAGGAACGGATTCGTCGTGCGGAGGTAGAACTTATCAAATTCGTCCTGGTCTGTTACGGAACCGGACAAAACGGGCGTGGTATCGTCGGACGGAATATCGCCCACCACGTAGAACTGGCCATACTGACCGCTGAACTGCAGCGCTCCGTAAGCGCCATTGAGCGCGTTGAGCAGATCGCTCTCGGTTTTGTAAAAAGTGGCCGTACTGGCCTGGGCGATCGGCGCCAGTTCGACGAACGAGTCCTTACAGGCCGTCAGGCTAAGGCTAAATCCTAAAGTCAGGAGGAATATGCGTTTCATGTGTTTCGTGGCTTATAGTCCAATGTTCACCCCAATTGTATAGGTCCGGGCCACCGGATAGCTCCCATAGTCGACGCCCCCGGTAAGCGGGCCTTCGTAGCCGCTGACTTCGGGGTTGTAGCTCAGGTATTTCGAGATCGTCAGGGCGTTCTGCACGCCGGCATACAGCCGCAGTTGCTGCACCCGTACCCGGTTCAGCAGCGTTTTCGGCAGGTTATAACCCAGCGTGATGTTCCGCACCCGGAAGTAACTCGCGTCCTCGATCCACCGGGTCGAAACGGCGTTGTTGTTGCTCGTGGTGCGGGAGTTGGCCCGAGGGGTTACGCCGTTGCCCGGCTGCTGGGGCGAACGCCAGCGGTCCAGCACGGTCGTCAGCGCGTTGGAGTTGCCTTCCAGGTTTTCGTAGAAGCGCCGCGACAGGTTCAGGATTTCGCCGCCCTGCACGCCCTGGACTACGATCCCCAGGTCAATCCCTTTGTAAGAGAAGCTGTTGGTCATGCCGTAGATGAAGTCCGGCTGGTTGTTACCGATACTGGTCCGGTCGTTGGCGTCGACTTTTCCGTCGCCGTTCACATCCGCGTACTTGACATCACCCGGGCGGGCGTCGGCAAAACGCGGGCTGGCTTCCAGATCCGCCTGGTCGCGGAAAACCCCGATCTGGCGGTAGCCAAAGAAGTTACCCAGCGGCTGGCCAATGAGGGTAATGTTCGTCTCCCCGATCCCCGAACCGCTCCGGATGGGGTCACCCGTGGGCCCGAGTGCCAGGACCTTGTTGCGGTTGAGCGAGAAGTTGAGATCGGTCGTCCAGGTGAATTCGCCCGTCAGGTTCCGTGTATTGAGCGTCCATTCGAGCCCTTTGTTCTCCACTTTTCCAATGTTACGCACCGCGGAGCTGAAGCCCGTCAGGGTCGGCACCTGCACTTCCAGCAGCAGATCGGTCGTCAGGCGATTGTAATAATCCGCCGTGAAGAAGATCCGGTTGTTGAGCAGGCCCAGTTCCATGCCGATGTCGAGCTGCTGGCTCTTTTCCCAGGTCAGGCCAGGGTTGGAGATGCTGCTGACGGCCAGACCGTTCGCCTGGGCATTTCCCAAAACATAGTTGTCGATCGACAGCAGGCCCAGCGCCGGGTAGTTGGACGTAAAGGCGTTGTTGCCCGCCAGCCCGTAGCTTACCTTCAGCTTGAGCTCCGAAATCGAGCGATTATTGCGCAGGAAGGGTTCCTCCGATACGCGCCAGCCCACCGAGGCGGAGGGGAAGGTACCCCAGCGGCTCTCCGTACCGAAGCGGCTGCTGCCGTCGCGACGAATCGAAGCGTTGAAGAGGTACTTGTCCGCCAGCGCATAGGCCACCCGGGCAAAGTAGGACGCCATCGACCACTGGTCCCGGGTATTCCGGTTTCGGTTGGTGCCTACGATCGTCCCGGCATTGACCGTCCGGACGAGGTCGTTGGGGAAGTTGATGGCGTCGAGACGCGTCCGTTCGAAATCGTTCTTCTGTGCTTCCATCCCGATCAGGCCTTCCAGCCGGTGCTTTTCGCCGATCTGCCGGTTGTAGGTCAGCGTATGGTTGGTCACCCAGTTGGTGTTCTGGAAGTTTTCCGCGAAGGCCGAATTAGCCGTGGGCGGAAGGAGCTGGTTCAGCGGCAGGGCTGACGTCTGGTAGTAGTTCTGCCGCGCGTGCAGGATGTCCCCGCCGATGGTTCCGCGGTACTTCAGTCCCTCATACAGCGTCAGGTCGAGATAGGCACTCCCCAGCAGACGCGTGGTCCGGATCTGGTTGTCCACCTCATAGATATTCGCCACCGGGTTGGTAATGCCCGGCCAGTTGTAGGGCGCGGCATAAAACGCCTGGGAGTTGTAGACCTGGGTACCGGGCTGGTAGACCGGAATAAACGGCGGCAGGTTCAGGGCGGCGTTGATCACCCCGTTGCTGGCCCAGTGGCCGTCGGTATTGACCCGGTCTTCTACCGTAAACGACGGACTGAAGCTCAGCCCCACGCGCAGGGCCTGGGTCAGCTGGGCGTCGACATTGGACCGGAAGGTATAGCGGTCGATGCCCGACTTGTGGATAATGCCGTCCTGGTTCAGGTAATTACCGGAAACCATGAACTGAACTTTCTCCGTACCGCCCGAACCCGTCAGCTGGTAGTTGCTGATCGGCGCCCGCCGGAAGATCAGGTCCTGGTAGTTGAAGCTCGACAGCGCGCCGGGGTTATCGAAATCGACGCCCGCAAACTCACCCCGCGGGTACCGGTAACGCTGACCGGCCGGACGGGCGCTGTTTGGATCTTCAATCTTGGCACCCGTTACGCGCTCCAGGTAGGCATTGTTGAAGGCTTCCTTGGAAAACTCGGCAAACCGCTGGGCGTTGAGCATGTCCATCTGCTTGCTCACCTCCTGGACGCCCGTGTAATAATCTAGGTTCAGCCGCATCTGGCCGGCTTTCCCCCGCTTGGTCGTGACGACGACGACCCCGTTGGCGCCCCGCGAACCGTAGATGGCCGTGGCGCTGGCGTCTTTGAGGACGTCGATTTTTTCGATATCGTTCGGGTTGAGCAGGTTCAGCCCGCCGCCGTTGGTCAGGTCGCCGGAGTTCACCGGCTGGCCGTCGATGACTACCAGCGGCCCGTTGCCAGCGCTGATCGAGCCCAGCCCGCGTATCTTGATCGAGGGACTGTTACCCGGCGCTCCGGTATTCTGCTGAATCAGCACGCCCGGCAGCCGGCCGGCCAGCCCTTCCACCACGTTCGGTACGGGCTGGTCCCGAATGTCCCGCGTGTTGATCGAGGCGATAGAACTCGTCACGTCGCGCCGCTGCTGAGTACCGTATCCCACGACCACCACCTCGTTCAGCTGGCGGGTGTCCGGCCGAAGCTGCAGATTGATCACCGTCCGTCCGTTGACCGGCTGTTCCTCGTTTATGTAACCAATGAAGCTGAACACCAGCACGGCATTGTCCGGTACCGTCAGGCGGTAGTTGCCCGATACGTCGGTGGTTGTGCCCTGGGTGGTCCCTTTCACCGAAACGCTCACGCCCGGCAGTCCATCGCCGGTTTCGCTGGTTACCCGGCCCGAAACGGCCACCTGCCGCGCCCGCATCTCCTGGCTCAGGGCCAGGATTTCGCGGGGGCGAATGGAGCTCATCGCCAGCATGACGGGCGTGATCCGATCGTCCGCTGCCGAACCGGCGGGGAGCGCGGCTTCTTCCCGCACTTTGATGACGTAGGTATTGTCGACGATCTTCTTCGCCACCAGGCCCATCGGCTCCAGCATCCATTTCAGGGCCGTTTCCGGATCGCGGGCCTGGCGCCAGGCCTGGGTCAGCCGGGAGGCAGCGTCTTCGTTGATCAGGCTGCGCCGGTAGCCGACAACAACCCCGTACCGTTTCTCCAGTTGCTGGAGCGCCGTCTGTACCTGCACTTGATTTCGACCCGGGCCGTGGGGAAGACTAGCCAGCAGGGGCATCGTCATCAGCAGCCAGCCTACCAGCAGACAGGCGGTCCGGTACACCCGATTCTGTATTAATGTTCGCATAGAGGAGGAAAGGTTAGTTCGTGTTGGATGGAGAAATGGTAATCACGTGCGTATCGTGGTTGATCCGAACCGTGAAGGACTCAGACAGGAGCTTGACAAGCACCTCGAAATCGTCCTGGATCGGCGCGAACGTTAACTGCTCCGACCGTACGGCCGGATCGGAGAACTGAACCCGGTACCCATAGCGCGCCTCGATAACGCGGGCCACTTCGTCCATGGGCGTATTCTGGAAGGTGAGCCGGTCGTCTTTCCAGGACGTATACAGATCTGCGTAAACCCGGCGCCGGACCAGTTTGGGGCCGCCGGCGAGTGCCTGCACCTCGACCAGATCACCCGGCTGCATCAGCTCCGGCCGGGGCAGGGCCTGGCCCGAGAGGCGGACGCTACCCGTCTGCAGCACGACGCGGGCCATACCGTCGGGGCGGTTGAGCGCCGTGAAGGTGGTCCCCAGGACCTGCACATCGACCGCCTTCAGATGGACGATGAAGCGGTTTTCGGCCGAGCGGGCGTGGCGTACGTCAAAATAGCCTTCTCCTTCGAGCCAAACCTCCCGGGGTCCGGTGCCCGTCAGCTGGTCGCTGCGGTAGCGGAGCGATGACTGGGCTTTCAGGACCACCACCGACCCGTCGGCCAGGGCGACCCGCATCCCGTTGGCGGCGGTTGCCTGAATGGTCTGCCAGGGTGACCCGTACGTTAGCCAGGCCGCCCAGCCCGCCAGCAGCACGACCGCTACCGACGCGGCTACGGCCAGCCAGGTGCGCCGGCGCAGCCCCAGCGGCCGAACATTGCCGGCTTCGTCGTCCTGCACCTGCTGTACCCGCTCCCGGATGTCGGCCCAGAGCGCCGTTTCCTGATCCTCGGCCAGCACCGCCGGCTGGT
>Ga0164290_1000759_pt1 | contig 82779 bp, 77 predicted proteins | sample Micstemetagenome_FD_108782 | JGI IMG/M metagenome (GOLD analysis project Ga0164290, IMG submission 108782) | Contaminated culture microbial community from soil near Moab, Utah, USA - Microcoleus steenstrupii SON62 (Illumina Assembly) | ecosystem: Environmental > Terrestrial > Soil > Soil crust... | reverse complement strand
CTTCGCTTCCGTTTGACCGGAGCGAGGGTCGCGCCGCTGGCCGGAACGACGCAAGAATTCTCATCGGGTGCAGTTGCCGCGTTGCTCGGAAACAACGCAAAGTCCTCGCCAAATACGGCGGCAATCCCTCCGAACCCCGTCTGAACGCCAAGCAGAGCCTATCCATGGACCCGCGCCCTCCAGCATATATCGCCAGGACGACCATCACCGATTATTCCCGGAAAGCGGGACGAAGAGGGGCGAGGGTGCAGGCGCGGAATGCGACGGCGATGCAGTCGGGCCGTCGCCGCGCTGCGCCGAAGTTGCAGCCGGCGTGTCCGATCGCTGCCCGGCGAAGAGCGACGCGCCGCGCCAGCTCGGCAGTTCGGCCGTCCGCGCCATCGCCGCTGACGGAGCAGCCGGCGCACCAAGCGCGGGCGCGATGGCCGCGACATAGGCAACCGTCTCGGCGGGCAAGCCGCGCCGACCCGCCGCGTAGGCGTCGGCGCGGCCGGGGCCCGCATTATAGGCCGCCAGCATGAGGCGAACGTCGCGATATCTGTCCCACATAGCGCGCAGATAGGCAGCGCCCGCGAGGATGTTGGCGCGCATGTCGAAGGGGTCGGACCCAAGACGGTGCTGCGTCGTCAGCATCGACCAGGTGGCGGGCATGATCTGCATCAGCCCCATTGCACCGGCATGCGAGAGCGCCCGCGGCTTGCCGCGGCTCTCGACATGCATGACGCGCCATATCCAGACCTCCGGAATACCGAAGCGTTGCGATGCCTCCGCCACATGCGCGGCATAGGGGTGGGCGACGGCCGCCGTCGCTTCCGCCGGGGCCGCGCCCCATGCCCGGTCCGGGGCGGCGCTCGCAGAGCAGAGCAGAGCCAAGGCGAGGCGCACGGCGCGGACGCACGCCGAGCGAGCCGGACGCATGATGCTCACGCCTGTTCGCGTGGGACGGGACGCGTCCAGAGGAGGTGATATTCATCTCCGTTCTGCGTCGAGCGGAGCAGATTGGCGCGCAGCGGAACCGCGAGCGCCGGATCGTCGATCTGCAGCGCAATATAGGAGCCGGCGCGTTCGCTGCGGCGTTCCCAGCCTGCGCCGATCTCGACGCCGGTGTCAGCTTCGACGAGCAGGACACGCCAAGCCGGTGCATTCTCCGCGTCGTTCGGCTTCGCCGGAACGATCGCGATCATCGCATCGAGCAGCAGCGTCCGAATCTGCCCGGCATAGCCGTCACCAGCGGATTGAAAGCTTCCGATAATCATGAGGACATATCCTTTCCTTCGGGGGTGAATGCGGAGCGATCGGCACCAAGGCGCCAGCGCAGCGGCGCGCCGGGCGCATCGCGCACGAGCAGCGGGTGCGCGACGCCGACGACGCCGGTGTCGGGGAGCGGTCCGAAATATCGGCCGTCGAGGCTGTCGGGCGCAGGGTTGAGGAGAAACAGTTCGCCGGCACGCAGGCGGTAGCAGCCGAGCCAGCGCGGCAGCGGCCGCCCGAGGCGGTCGGCGTCCCGCGCGCGCGCTGCCGGCGCGCCGTCGATCGTCACGAAGGTGCCACTGCGGCAGACGAGCGCGCCTTCACCGGCGGCGACATGCTTCAGGAGCGGCACGCCGCGCGGCACATAGCCGCGCACGGCGAGGCGCGCCGCGACCGCCTCGGGCGGATGAAACAGGATAAGGTCGCCGACCGCGGGCTCGGCACCGACATCGACGCGGTAGAAGCCGATCGGGACGCTCGGGCTCGCATTCCAGATGAGGCGCGGTTGCGGCGCGAGCGCAGCCGCCGCGACGAACAGCGCCGCGAAGAGCGTAGCGCTCGCCGCGGTCGCGCGGAGCCAGCGGCGGTTCATGGCGCGATCGCCTTGCGCTGGAGCCAGGCCCGGTGCCGCTCCGGACCATAGGGCCGGAACGGAAGGCCGGCGGCGATGTGGTTGCCGATGTGCCGCCAATGGTCCGGCGCCGTCTCGCACGGGTCGAGCCCGGCGGCTTCGATCGCATCGATCGCGGAGAGTACCTGCTGAACCCTCGGCCAACCGTCGACGCGCAGCAGTATGTCGCCGCCGGGGCGCACGTAGGGATGCGTCGCGAAGGGTGCACGAGGCGCAGGCGCGGCGATCACCGAGATGCTCGAGAAGATGGTGCCGAAGTCGTTCGCGCCCCAGCGAACGAAGCCGAAGACGGCGTCGGGCCGGAAAGAGACGATGCGGGTGCGGCGACTGACGATACGCTCGGCGGCCACGCGGCCGAAGCGCAGCCAATGCTCAAGGCGCCGTTCGATCCAGGTGAGCTCGAGGTCGGTGAGACCGCTCGCGGTCGCCTCCGCGGCCGGCGCGCCGGGAACGGGCGGAATGCTGTGGGCGGGGCGCATCAGCGGCGGACCGGGCGCGCGGGATGAACGATGCCCTTGCCGGGATCCGACGTCGATTTCTTGCGGCCGATCTCGGCCCAGGCGTCGAGATCGGCAATCGCGTAGACGATCCGCCCGCCTAGCTTGCGATATTCGGGGCCCGTTCCGAAGCAGCGATGCTTTTCGAGCGTCCGGCTCGAGAGACCGAGATGCAGCGCGGCATCAGGCGTCTTGAGGTAGCGCGGCGAAATGGGGGTATGCATGTCGCTCAAAAGGGGCCTCCGTTCGCAGCGCCGGGTCCCGTGGCGGGCTCCGGCGGAGAGGCGGCGACATTCGGAAATCGGGAAGCCGTTTAGGAACGGACAAAGTGACGACGCGCGGAATGTCCCGATCAGGCGGCGCCGAGCAGCTCCTGATAGCCGCCGTCGCGCATCGCGAGCGCCGCGCGGTGCCAACGCGCGATGCGGCGGCGCTCGCTCGATCCGTCCCAGTCGGCGGCGGAAAAATCCTGGGCATCGTCAAGAATGAGCGCGGCCGCGATGTCGCGCGCCGACCGCCCCTCGGCGGAGGCGTCGAGGAGCCGCAGCCACTGGATGAGACGCCAGCGCTCGGATGGTCCGGGGGCGCCTCCTCGCAAGAAGCGATGGGTTGTGGTCCCCGCCGAGAAGCGCCGCTGCACGGCCAGGCTCACGGCCATCCGCAACTCGCTGTGCGGGTCCGCGGGATTTACATAGGCGAGCCGTTCATCGGCGAGGAAGCGGCGAAGCCAGAGGCGGAAGCGCCGGCCGTCGGCCACGAACACGAGATGCCATTCGCCCGGCAGGATGATCTCGGAGGCGATGTCCGCCGAAGCGATGAGCTCGGCGAGCCGCGGCGCGGCGAAGCCGTCGGGCGCCGGCTCGGCGATGGCGACATGCGCGCAGGCCTCGGGCTGCCAGAGCGCGGGGGATTCGGTGACGGATCGGTCAGGGTCCAGGGCGAAAGACCAACCCCCATCGTCGCGCGAGCCCCGCGAGGCACGCGGTGCGCCGCCGCGCCGGCGCCAACGCGGCGGAACGATAGGCGCGGCGATAGGCCGGGCTCCGGCGCAGGAACTCCTGCGCGAAGTCGGCGCGATCATATGTTTCAAATATTCTCGGAAAATATGGCGATTGCCAATCGACGACCTGATCCATTCGCACCTCCGGCTGATCTTCAGGAATGAAAGCAAAGCCTATCAGCAGCTTGCCCGCATCGGCTGGAACATGGTTAGCGGCATGCAAAGGATCATCGTAACGCATCGCGGCGGAAATTCCCCGCGCGAAAAGCCTCAAAATGAGAGTATCGCCGCCCGGCTTGCGGCCGGGCGGCGTGCTCGATCAGTCCCGCCGCTGGGGACGGGTCCAGACGAGGTCGTAGTCGCCGTCGCTGCCTTCGAAGAGCTGCGCGAAGAAAGGCGCGGTGAAGCTCGGGTCGTCGAATTTGGTCGACAGATAGGTGCGGTCATCCTGGCTGGTCTTTTCCCAGGCTGCGCCAACTTCGACGTCGCCGACATAGATGCGGTGGGTCGGAGCGCTGGATTTGGGATTGTCCTCGGGGACGATGCGAACCGCGTCGACCGAGAGGGTGAGGCTCGCGATTGCGCCCCGATATTCGCCCTTCGCTTTCTTGAAGGTTCCGATCTTGGCCATCTTGAAGTCCTTTCCTTGATTTCGAGCCGCAGGATCGCGGTCTCGATGCGCATCGGTGGCCGGAAAGGAGGCCGCGCCGCAGCCGCAGGCCCTGAGCGAAGCGGAGGACGGCAGCGCAGCGATTTTCTTGGTCCGCGAGGAACGGCGGCACGCCGGGGGAAGAAAATCGGGGAGCGCCGTTGCGGCCAGCGGGCTCAGCGCAGCGGCTTGCCGGCAGATCGCGCAAGGAAGAGACCATGTCCCTGCGGCGGGAGCGAGGGACTCAGAGGTGGTCGGAAGCGGGCGAAGCGGACGCCGGGGTCGCGGGTGCGCGATCGTCACATTCCCGGTCGCCGACGCCAATTGCAGCCACCGAAGACCCATCAAGTCCCCGGACCGCCGCCGCGGCGGCGACGACGGCAGCGAGCACAGGCAGGATCGTTACCGGCATGCCCTCCGTGGCGAAGAGCCGCACGATCCCCAGCATGCCATAATAGCCTGCGACCCCAGCCGGGAGGAGGAAGAGCATTGCGACACAGGCTCGCAGCAATGTCGATCCGCCGTGGGCGTAGAGGTGCCGTCCAGCGAGATGGAGCAGGAGCCCCGACAGAAATGCCATCGCAAGGGCGGTGCCACTGCCATAGCCGCGGTCCTGAAGTTCGAAGGCGAGAGCAATGCCGGTGCCAAGCGGCAGCGCGAGGGCCGCCAGCCGGAACAGAAGCCAGACGAGATAGAGGCCTGCGGCGGCGCCGAGGATAAGCATGAAAGTCACGAGCGTCCTCCTTGGGGACGCGCTCTCCACCACCACCACAGCGCGGTCTGCACCGTGAATCTAGCAGACGACCGCCCGCGACGGAACCGGAACTGGAACCATCGCGGGGCAAATTTTGCGGGCTCAGCGGTTGAACGGGTCATATTCGCACACGATGTGTTCGGGGTCGCCGTCGAACTCCTCGATGGGCATCACCGCATAGCCTTTTGTCGTTTCGATAAGGACGATGATCGTCATCATCGTGCGGGCGAGGCTCCAGCCGAGCGATTGAGCGGTGGAAAGCGGCATGGGTTTGGCTCCTGTCCTTTCGGAGCGGGACCGTTCCCGCTCGACAGTCGCCCCGCCGGCCGGGGACGGGCCGCAATCACCGCAGCAAGGCTGCGGCCGCACGCGAAGCGTAGCGGACCCTTCACGGGTTGATTGAAGGAGGCCCGGCTCCGAGCCAGGGATCAGCGGCTATCGAGAGCGGGGACGGTTTCGCGGGGGATGCGGGACCCTTGCGCCTTACTCCCGGACCACTAGCCGTGCGCCATCGCCCCGGTGTGCGTGAAAAACAGGGAGAATTATTGGATGTCAGGTCAGCGCAGCGAGTTCGGATATTATCCGCGGCCGCTCGATATTACGGTTGGTCCGGTGTCGATCGCGACCCGCGACAGACTCGAAGAGCGCGTCAAGGATGTTGAGGAGGAGGATTGGCGCGAAGGTAAATGGATATATGCGCCGCTTCAGCCCGTGGACCATCTTGGCGGTGGGACCAGCATCCGCCCCTATCCCGCGCGCGTCTTCGGCCTACCGAAAACGCACGACATCGTCCATGCCACCGCACCGGATCTTGATCCGGTCAACTTCCATGTATGGAGTCTGTCCTTCTTCAACGGGATGCGGTTCACGATTACCGAGGCCGGATTTCTCGATTCGACCCCGATCGAACCCGGCGTCCTCGTCGATTTTGTTCTGCTGGGCGGCAGCCTGCCAAAATCGATCGAGCTCGCCGAGGCCTTCTGGATCGACAATCTCGCCTTCCCCGAGCGCGCGCGCATTTGGGCTGCGGCCGTCCATGCCCTCTTTCTGAGCCAGAATCCGCGCCATCTTCAGTACGAACGCTTTCTGCTTCTCTATACTGCCCTCGACGCCTGCTTCGCCTTAGCCCAGTCACTGAACCCGCCACCGCGACCCCTCACGCATTCGCAGCGCATCGCGTGGATGTGCGACTGGCTCGGCATGCCGGTTCCGGCGTGGGCCGATCCCGGAGCCGGTGGCGGGGCACCGGTAGCGGCGATGCGCAATCCCGCCATCCATGAGGCTCTTTTCATGGGCGAGCCGCTCGGCTTCGCGCTTCACGGGGTTGGGCAACGCGGGAACCTGACGCTTGAAATGAGCGCGCTGGTGTCGCGACTTCTCGTTGCGCTCCTCGGCGCGCGTAACAATCGCTATATATCCAGCTCCACCGGCACACGCCAAAGACAGGGACTCGACCTTGGCTAAACCCGCAACAAAAAAAGCGCCCGCCTATGAGCAGCGCCTGATCCTGTTTCTCGACTTCCTCGCGTTCAAGGAGGTGGTGGCCGAGACCGAGCGCGACGCGGCGGCGCTCGATCGGCTTGTCGCAGCGCTGGACGAGGTGGGTCAGACCGTCGAGCCCGGCCTTTCGAAGAGCGAGCGCGTGACGCAATTCTCCGATTCGCTCGTCCTGTCCTACAAGGTCGAAGAGACCTCAGCTGTCTTCTGGATGATTGACGCGATCGCCCGCACTGTCGTGCTACTCGCCGATCGCGGCTATCTGCTGCGCGGGGCCGTGACGGTCGGGAAATTGCTTCACGACGATCGGCACATCGTCGGGCCGGCAATGGTCAAAGCCTATGAGCTGGAATCGCGCACCGCTTGCTTTCCCCGCGTGATCGTCGACCGCGAGGTGCTCAGGATGGCACGCACCTACAGGCAACCCCAGCATTCGGGGCCGCAGGAAGAGCGCTATGTCCGGTCCTTTCTGGATGAGGACAAGGACGGCTGGCTGTTCATCGACTATCTCTCCTGGGAGAAGGTGGTCGAGGCCATGGGCTGTGAACATGACGCCTATCCGGACTATCTCGGCCGGATGGCACGGTTGATCCGAAAGGGGTTGAAGCATGCCGACCCGCGTGTCGCGCGCAAATATCTGTGGCTGCGCAAGCGCTATCTCAAGGCGATGAAGCCCTATCAAGACCTTCCCGCCGATAAGGTGAACGATCCCGATTTCTGCGCGGCGATCGACGCGCTGCCCCGAATGCGCAAGCGCGCCCGCAAGGCATGGAAGCGCGTGAAGGCATTCGACGCAAAGGCAGCTGCGTGATGGAGCCTCAGGGTGTCGCGGGAAGCGACGACAAGGCGGCGGCGCCGACCGCCAAGGCCGCCCCGGCAGTCCCCGAGCGCCCGCATCCGTCCATCTTTCACTATCCGATCGACGCTTGCGACGTCAGCGACAAAGCCTCGCTCGAGGCGTTTCGCGAGAAACTCCAGCAATGGTCCGAGCTGTTCGAGCGCGATCCCGACGCATCGCTCGCCAGCCAATTCGCCGACATGATGTGGTTCGACATTGCCTGGCGCACGGCGAACGAAGCGCGGCAATTCGCTGATGACGACGGCACGCGGGGCTCGACCGCGCCGCTGATCGCGATGATGCTCGACCGCGGTTATCTTGCCGGACAGGTCATCGCCATCACCCGGCTGCTCGAGAAACCACCTGCGAACCAGCCGAAGAAGGCCGTGATCTCACTCACCCGGATCGTCGATGAGATGCGCACAGCGCGCGAGCTCATGACACGCGAGAATTTCGTGTGCCGCGACGCGCTGCCTTATGATTATGAAGCCTTGCAGGCAGCGGAGCTGGAGCGGCTGTCCGCCGAAATGGCGGCCAATCCGAACAAGGCGCGGCGGGTGAGCCTCAGCCTGTCGGGACCCGAAGGGTTCGATCAGGCGCGGGCGGAACATGAGCTGTTCGACCTGTTGTCGGGGGTCGCTCCCGAAAATCGGGCGCGCGGCGATCTGATTGGCGAGGCCTTTTTCGATCGGCTCGACGAGTTGATGGCGAGGCCGCCGCTCCCCGAGATCAAGGCGCTGCGTAACAAGAGCATCGCGCATGCTGCCGACGCTTTTTCGCGCGCGCAGGCGAACGGGCTCCGGTCAGGCCTCACCATCCAAGATCTCGACCGCGCGCATTATCTTTTGTTCGCAGTATTCCAGACGCTGTCGGTCGTGCTGTTCGGCGTCTGGCGCGCCTCGCCCGTCCCCGTTCCGCAGCACAATATGTTCGAGCATCTCACCGAGCCGTTTCTCGCCGAGAAGCGGCTCGAGGCGATGCGCGGCTTCTGGGACAAGCATATCGGCGAGCGCGAAGGCTGGATGAACGACGCTTTCCGAGAGGTCGTACCCGACAAGAAAGCCGCGAAAACGGCCCCGCCCGAAGGCGGGGCCTGATCGATCCGTCAGCTCGGCGGGTTCCAGATAAGTACCTTCTTCATCGGGTCGTCGCCGGGCGCGTTCGCGATATTCGCGTAGATCGTGCCGAATTCGGGGGCCGAGAGGGTGACCGAGACATATTCGGTGCCGTTCGACTGCGACGTGCGGGTCCAGCCGGCGCCGACCTCGTAGCCATTCTTGCGCGCGATCACGCGGAAGTCGGGCTCATTGTCCTTCACCTTGCGGCCGTTCGGGACGATCGCGATCGGCGCGGTGACCAGAAGGGTCGTCAGCGTGCCTTCGAAGCTGCCGTCGGCCTTGACGGTGAGATTTGCGATGGTGGCCATGTCGTGTCTCCTTGGGTTGCTCGGGACCATCCCCGATGGCGCCAACCGAAGGGCCCGTGAGCCGCCGTCACCGAGCGGTACGCGAGGGTGAACCCCCGCAGGGGGTTGACGGCATGAGGCGAGCCGAGGCCCGCAGTCAGGCAGCCAAGGAGGGAGTGGTCCTGCAACCGGAGCATTTGGCCACCATCAGTGAAAGCCATGGCTCCGGACGCGCAGCGCAGGTTCGCGGCTATCGGGCCCGCCCCCGTTCCGCGCCCCGTCCCCCCGTCCCGGCGCAATGGAAAGCGAGCTGCGCCCGACCTGCCGCAGCATCGCGTCATGATCGGTGATGCGGTCGCAGATGATATGGATGATCTCGCCTTCCTTCTGAACGCGGCCGCGCATCGCGATCATCGAGGCCGCCATGACCTGGCGCCGATAAATATCGAAGCGATCGGGCCAGAGGATGCCGTTGGCGATACCGGTCTCATCCTCGATCGTGACGAACAGCACGCCCTTCGCCGAGCCGGGCCGTTGCCTCACGAGGATCACCCCGGCGACCTCGATATTCCGGCCATCGCCGATCGAGCCAAGATCCGCGCAGCGGACGATCCCCATCGCGTCCAGTTCGTCGCGCAGAAAACTCAGGGGATGCGCGCGCAAACTCAGTTGAAGCGTGCGATAATCCTCCACCACCTCGCGTCCTTCGGTCATCGGCCGAAGCGCGGTCGGCGGTTCGAGCCCTTCGGGCGAGAAGCTCGCCTCGCGGGCGTCGGCGGCCGCGAAGAGCGGCAGCGGCGCCTCGCCGAGGCCGCGGACCTTCCACAGACCCTGCCGCCGGTCCTCGGCGAGGCAGGCAAATCCGTCGGCCTCGGCGATCCTTTCGATCGCGGCGCGCGGCACGCCGGCGCGCCGCCATACATCCTCGACGCAGTCGTAGGGCAGATCGCCCCGCGCCCCGACGATCGCAGCGCCATGGACATTGGCGAGGGAGCGGACCTGGCGAAAGCCAAGTCGCACCGCGAGATAGCGACCTCCGGTTTCTTCCAGCGTGCAGTCCCAGTAGCTATCGTTGATCGAGACCGGGCGCACCTCGACGCCATGATTCCGCGCATCGCGCACGATCTGGGCGGGCGCGTAGAAGCCCATCGGCTGCGCGTTGAGCAAGGCCGCGCAAAAGACGTCGGGATGATGATGCTTCATCCAGCATGAAGCATAGGCGATTTTCGCGAAGCTCGCGGCGTGGCTCTCGGGAAAGCCATAGCTCCCGAAGCCCTCGATCTGCTTGAAGGTGCGCTCGGCAAAGTCCTTGGGATAGCCGCGCTCGACCATGCCGTTCACGAGCTTGTCGTAGAAGTGGCTGACGCCGCCGGTGAGCTTGAAGGTCGCCATCGCGCGGCGAAGCTGGTCGGCTTCGGCGGGGGTGAAGCCCGCTCCGACGATCGCGACCTTCATCGCCTGTTCCTGGAAGAGCGGGACGCCGAGCGTCTTCTCAAGCACCGCGCGTAGCTCGGGCTTCGGATATTCGGGCTTCTCCTTGCCCTCGCGACGCCGAAGATAGGGATGCACCATGTCGCCCTGGATCGGGCCGGGACGGACGATCGCGACCTCGATCACGAGATCGTAGAAGCATTTCGGCTTGATCCGCGGCAGCATCGACATCTGCGCGCGACTCTCGATCTGAAAGACGCCGAGCGTATCGGCCTTCTGGATCATACCATAGACGGCCGGATCGTCGTCCTGCAGGTCGGCCATGCCGACATCGACGCCCTTGTGATTGCGCAGCAGGTTGAACGCCCGGTTCATGCAGCCGAGCATCCCGAGGCCAAGGACATCGACCTTCATGAACTTCAGGACGTCGATATCGTCCTTGTCCCATTCGATGATCTGGCGATCCTCCATGCGCGCGGGCTCGATCGGCACGAGATCGTCGAGCCGTTCCTCGGTCAGCACGAAGCCGCCCGGATGCTGCGACAAATGGCGCGGCGTCCCAATGAGCTGCCGGGCGAGATCGAGACATAGTCGAAGCCGGTAATCACCGGCATTGAGGTTCAGCTCCGCAATGCGCTCCTCGGGAATGCCATCGACCGACCAGCCCCAGACGAGGCCGGTCAGCATCTTGGTGAGATCGCGCGGCAGGCCGAGCGCCTTGCCGACCTCGGCGACCGCGCCGCGCGTCCGGTAGCGCGTGACCACGGCGGTCAACGCGGAGCGATGACGGCCGTAGGTCTCATAGATCCACTGGATGATTTCCTCGCGCCGCTCATGCTCGAAATCGACGTCGATATCGGGCGGCTCCTTGCGCTCGCCCGAGACGAAGCGCTCGAAGAGCAGCTCGTGCTTGATCGGGTCGATCGAGGTGACGCCGAGCAGGAAACAGACGCAGCTGTTCGCCGCCGACCCGCGCCCCTGGCACAATATGCCGCGGCGCCTGCTCTCGGCGACGATCGAATTTACTGTCAAAAAATAGGGCGCGTAATTCAATTCTCCGATCAGGCGCAGCTCATGATCGATCTGCTTGCGATAGGCAGGCGGCACGCCGCCCGGAAACATGCGATCAGCGCCTTCCTCGGTCAGCGCCGCCAGCGCCTCTTGCGCGGTGCGGCCCTCCATCACCTGTTCATAGGGATATTGGTAGCGGATCTCGCCGAGGTCGAAGCGGCAGGCTGCCGCGATATCGGCGGTCGCCGCGACCGCGTCCGGGAAGAGCGCGAAGCGCCTTTCCATCTCGGCCGGGCTCTTCAGCGCCCGATCCATGAAGCGTTCGCGCTTGAAGCCGAGCGCATCGACCGTCGTCTTCTCGCGGATCGCGGTCAGCACGTCCTGGAGCGGGCGCCGTTCGGGCGCATGGTAGAGGATGTCGCCGAGCGCGACGCTCCGCACGCCGAGTTTCTGCGCCAGCGTGTCGAGCGCGCGAAGCCGCGCGAAGTCACCGGGGCGCCGCCGCAGCGCGAGCGCGAGATGAGCGCGCGCGCCGAAGGCGCCGCTGAGCTCGGCGAGGTCGAGCCGCGCCCGCTCGTCGGCTTCACCGGGCACGAGGATCGCGACGAGCCCCTCGGCCGCGGCGGCGACATCGGGCCAGTCGAGCCAGCAATTGCCCTTGCCGCCGCGCCCCTTCCCCAAGGAGAGCAGCCGGGTCAGCCGCGACCAGGCCGCGCGGTCCGTCGGATAGAGGAGGATCGAGCGGCCATCGCGGAGGTCGACGCGCGTCCCGGCGATCAGCCGGACGCCGGTTACCTCCTGGCCCGAAAGACCGCGGACCATGCCGGCGACGCTGCCCCGGTCGCAAAGCCCGAGGGCCGAATGGCCTTGGGAGGCGGCGGCCGCGAACAATTCCTCGGGCGAAGAGGCCCCCCGCAGAAAGGAGAAATGGCTCGTGGCGTAGAGTTCGACATATGTCGTACCGGGGTCCGTCATCCGAACACGCCGTGCATGTACCAGCTGAGGTCGCCCGTGTTGTCGGTGATCGCGTCGCCGCGGCGGAAGAGCCAGAAACGCTCGCCGCTTGTCGCCTCGACCCGGAAATAGTCGCGCACCGCCCACATCTCGCCGGGACGACGCCACCATTCGCCATGGATCCGCTCGGGACCATCGCCTGCGACCACCGCATAGCTCCGCCCGCGCCACGCGAAGCGGCGCGGAGGGTGGTCAGGAAGCAGTGCGACGACGCCCGACAGCGCCTCGGGCCGCGCGAGCATCCGGATCGGCCGCGGCCAGATGGGCCAGCCGGCAGGCTTGGCCAAAGGCCCGGCGCGCACAATCGCGCGCTCGGGGACATCGCTTTCGATCGCGGACAGACGGAACAGCGCGGTATCGCCGGCGCGGCCGGCCAGCGCATCGACGAGCGGAGCGAGGTCGGGCGCTTGGCGGGCCGTGTCGAGCACGGCGGCGATCGCCTCGGGCGCCAGCGCTTCGACCTGCGGGGCCGCGAGAACCATCTTCTCGATCCCGAGCCCCGGCTCGATCCGGTCGATGCGGAGTCTGAAAAGACGCAGCAGATGCTTCGCATCGCGCGTCGCCCGCGCCGTCCCGACGGTGATGAACTGCGCGCCCATGTCCAGCCGGTCGCAGCGCAAGACGAGGCTCCGCACGCCGAGGCTGCGCTCGCGCAGCGCGGGCACGAGATCGCCGAGCAGGTCGGCGATGACCTGCTCGATCGCCTCGGCGGTCCCGATCGGTTCGAGCAAAGACCGGCGCGTCTCGGGCATGTCGAACGGCACTACCGGAACGATCGGCTCGGGCACGAACCCGCGCGCCTGGTCGAGCCGCTCGACCGCACCGCGCCCGAGCCGCCGGGCCAACGGCCCGCGCGGCATCGGATAGAGATCGGCGATCCGCTCGATCCCGAAGCGTGCCGCCGCGGCCAGCGCCTCCGGCGCCAGCCGGAGCGCCGCCAGCGGCAAAGGCGCCAGCGCCTCGCTCTCGCCTCCTTCCGGCAAGACCCGCACGCCCGCGCCGCCAAAGCGGGCGAGCGCGTAAGCGGCGCCCGGCGTGCCGGCGATCGCGACACGCGCGGTGTAGCCGAGGCGCCGCAGAAAACCGAGCAGACGCGCCGCAAAACGCTCTTCGCCGCCGAAGAGATGCGTCGTGCCGGACAGGTCGAGCCACAGCCCGTCGGCGCCTGACACAGCCGCCGTCGGCGTCCAGCAGCGTGCGGCGTGAAGCGCAAGGCGATCGAGCCACGCGCGATCGGCGTCCGGTGCGGCGTCGAGCACGTCGAGATCGGATACCAGCGCGCGGGCATGCGCGGCCGCCATGCCGGGCACGAGGCCGAGATCGAGCGCCGCTGGACAGGCGGCCGTCACGACGTCGCGCTGCCCCGTTCGCGCGACGACGATGGTCGGGCGGAGGCCCCAGAGCGGCGGCAGCGGCGCAGCGATCCCGCCCGACGTCCCGTCGTCCGAGCGCAACGTCCGGAACACCGGTGCGGCCGCTTCGCTCCGCCGTCCCAGCTCGCGCATCGCCGGTCGCTGGTGCGCCGGGAGTGCGTCGAGCGCCGGCCCGCCGGAGGGCGTGCCTTGCGCCCAGCGTGCGCCCGGACGCCAGCCGCTGCCGCGCGGCACCGAACAGGCGCCCGGATTGTCGTCGACGGGCTCGGGGAAGCGCGGACCAGCCCGCGCCCGATCAGGCGGCGTGCCCGAATGCGACGGTGTCCGTTCTGCCCGGCGCAACCGCTCGATCGGCAGTTGCGGCAGGAAGAGCGAGGCAACCCTGGTCATCGCACGCCTCCAGTTCGAGGGAAAAAGGGGGCCCGCCGCGCTGCCGGACCAGCTCGACATTCCAGCGCCCGCGCCCGACGCCGGGCGATGCGAGGCGGCCCGACGACAAGGTGCCGATGCGCCAGCGGGTCATCGCGAGCGATGGATCGGCGAGCGGGCATTGGCCGTAACGCCGGTACCGGCGATAGAGGATCATCGGCGTATTGCCCTCGGATGCGGCCAGTTGCAGCCGGCGCGTCGCGGTCTGATCGGCCGCTTTCACCTCGGCGACGACGCAGGCGAGCGACCCATCGCGCAGCGCATCCTCGCACATCGCGAGGAGATCGCGGTCGGATGAGCCCTGCGCGTAGAGAATATGATCGGGCGCGAGCCCGGCCTGCTCAAGACCGGGAGCGTAGAGATCGAACCGCGTCAGCGCCCAGAGGGTCGAGACGCCGGGAGACGCCGCGAAGCGGGCGGCAATCCCGGCAGCGAAGAGCGTGGCGGCCGCGTCATCGCTCCAGCTTTCCGACGCGCCCGCGATCTCGTGCAGGCCCGCGCCATCTAGCCCGCCGCCGGCGAGCAGATGATCGAGCGGGCCGATCCCGAAAGGCAGCACCGGCCCGCGCGCCGCGGCGACGCGCGCGACCGCCTCGCGAAGCGTCGCAAGCTGTTCGGCGGATGGCCGGTAAGGGGCAGTCGGTACGGCAGTCATGGGGCAACATCGCTTCAAATGTTCCCCTTATGTTCTAGCGAGTCGAGCCGTTCGTCAAGCAAGCTGCCAAGAGTGGCGGAAAAGCGGGCTTTATGATGAGTCGGCAACCAGACGGTCCAAGGTATGCGAATCGCGCTCGCCTCCGAACCAGCGATCGAGCGCCGCGGAAAACAGCCGATCGCCGCTCACCGACTCGAAGAGCGTCAGCGAGGAGCGAAGTTTCACGGCATCGACGTCGCCGAAAACCGCGACCGGATCGCTGCCGACGAGATCCTGAAGCGTCTCTACGCATGCAATATAGCGCGCGCCGAGCAGCGGGTGCGCGAGATAGGCGCGGGCTTCATCGGCTCCGCCGATGCCATAGAGCTGCGCCATCGCGCTGCGTCCGAGACCGGAGAGCTGCGGGAAAATGAACTACATCCAGTGCGAACTCTTCTTGCCGCGACGAATTTCGCCGAGCGCTCGCGCATAAATTTGCTCCTGCGCCTTCACGAAGAGGTTGAGCCCTTCCTCGTCCGTCATAACGCGAGAGCGCCCTGCGCGGGCGGCTTCCCATACACCTGCTTCACCTCGAGGCTCCCTGCCGGAAGCCATTTGAGAACATCCTCGGCAGGAACGCGAGGATCGAGCCAGGCCGCCCACTGGTCGCGGGCCAGCGGAATAATCTGGCGATGATGATAGGGTGCGATATCGGGACCGGCATCCATCGTCAGCAGGCTGAAGGCCTCGCCGACATGGCTGTCGCGCCAGACGCCAGCCATGCAGAACCAGCGATGGTCCTTCATCGTGAAAAGCCATTTATCGAGGCGCTTTTGCGCCGGGTCGGTGGGATCGGTGAACTCGTAAAAGCCATCGCACAGGACGAGGCATCGCTGCATGCCGAGATCGCGGCGCTCCGAGCGTACATTATAGACCGGTTTGCCGCCCTGTCCGGGCCAGCTCCAGCGCCGGTTGACGAGCGATCCGGCGGCGGCGCCGTCGCTGCTCTTCACTATCGGCGCGGTATCGGTGATGCGGACATCTTCGCGCGCCGGCACGTTCGGTGCGCCCTCGGGCATGTCGATCTTGATCTGGAGGTTGTCGAAGTCCTCGGCGATCGACGCGATGTCCACCTCGAGCCGATAATCATTGCACATGCGCGTCGGTCCCCTCGCCCTTGCGACTCAACATCGTTCCCATTATGTTCCGCATAAGGGTATCGCGCCAACCCCTTTCGATCCCGACGCCCCGTGCGGAGGCGTACAGGCACTCGTGCGGCGCAATCCCGACAATATGACCGAGATCGAAATGGTCAAAGCGGTTTGGGGTTCCGACCCGCGGTTTAGCGACGGGATCAATTATCGTTTCGTGCGCGCCGAGGGCCGCGCCTTCCCGGCGCGCCGCTGCCTGATCCCGGCGTCCGAGTTCCGCATGGGAACCGGCGACCATCGTTACCGGGTGACGCTCGACAGCGGCAATTTCTTCTATCTCGCCGCAGTCTGGGATCCGCCGCTCGCCGACTGGCCGCTGTCCTACCGCATCCTCACCATCCCGGCAGGCGCCGATGTCATTCCTTATCAGTCCCGCCACGGCGTGATTATCCAGCGGCGTGACGCGAACCATTGGCTCGACGGCAGCCTGCCTAACGAGCTGCTGTTCGAGGAACCGCCGCGTCATACGCTGTTCGTCGAGCCCTTGCGCAAACAGGCGGAGCTTCCGCTCTAGATCAGGATGTCGCTGGCCCGCAGGGCCCGCACAACCGCACTCTTGGCGAGCCCGCAGCGGGGCGGCGTGCGATGCGCGTCCGTGCCTAGCCGCCGCCCCGCAAGGATAGCGAGCCGAGTGTGCCGCGCGGCCAAAACAAAAGTGCGACCCCTGGCCGAGCCTGCGAGGCCAGAGCGCGCTCATCAGATGCCGCGCCCGACATGCCGCTGCGCGGCCGTCCCGCCGGGAATACCGGCAGGACGTACCAGCTCAGCCGTTCAGACGATCCTTGACGGCCTTCGCGGCGCCGAAGGTCACCTTCTTCGAAGCCGCAATCTGGATGGTTTCGCCGGTCGAGGGATCGCAGCCTTCACGCGCGGCCGATTCCTTGTGACAGGTAGACTAACGACACCTCGGCACGATTGTTCTGCCTGCAGCCCCCGGTCTCCCCGAAAGGCGCCGCGAGCGCCTCACACGGCCCTCCAGCGCCACCGAAGACCCTTACGAACTTGCGAGCCGATCTGGACCAATTAGCCTTGCATCTAGAGTGGTGTGGCAAGCCCATAATCTTTATGAACCTCGCTGGCGGCGTGTCCGTGCTGAATAAGTTTGAGACTAAGCCTAACAAGGCGTCGGGAGGGCATAATGGATATCACTCAGGCTCTGGCCCTGGACAATGGCGCCCGGTTCTTTCGCGGCGATCTTCATATCCACAGTGTTACGGGCTCGCATGATGTCAGCGACGCGACCGCCACGCCGGAAGCAATAGTCGCGACCGCGAGGTCGGAGGGCTTGCACATTATCGCGATTGCCGACCACAATGAAATCGGCGGTGTCGGGCCAGCACTCGAAGCTGCGAAGGGAACCGGCCTGCTAGTCGTTCCCGCCGTCGAGTTATCGACGGCGCACGGTCATATCCTTTGTTATTTTGGCACGTTGGACGCGCTAACGCGCTTTCACGCGAAGCTCTCGCTGGCGGATCGAAACACCGCAAACTCGCGATGCTCCAATGGCGTCGTCGATATTCTTGACCTTGTAAAACAAGGAGGGGGCTTTGCCATCCTCGCACATGTTGACGGCGGGAAAGGCCTCGAAACCGAGATTCCAGGAAGCCCACCCCACAAGAAGGACATAATTTGCCATGCGGCGCTGCTCGGAATCGAACTGAAGCGAGCCGATAGCGACATCTCCTATTCTGACCTCGATCCGGATGGTGATCGAAAGACCTTGGGCCGCCAACGGATAGAAGCTCTCGGCCTTGGAAAGTCACAATTTCTGGCGCGGCTGCTCAATTCGGACTCGCATACACTCAACGCTTTGGGACGGAATGCGGCAGGCGACCGCAAGGTCACCCGATACAAGATGCAGGAAGTCACTTTCGACGCATTGCGGCTTGCGCTGCAAGACAGTGATGCCCGTGTGCGCATTGAGGAAGATGTGCCGGCACGGATACCCATGGTGCGGGCCTTGGCGATGCACGGCGGCTTTCTCAGCGATCAAGGCGTACATTTCAGTCCGAACCTGAACTGCATCATCGGGGGGCGCGGCACAGGAAAATCGACGACTTTCGAAGCCATTCGTTGTCTGACGGGTCATTCTGGCGCCGGCGATGTGGTGGACTCCGAGGTTTGGCCCGACCTCATCGACCTCGTCGTCAATGACCAGTCGGGGCAGACGATAAGGATGCAGCGCCGTCGCGATTCCAACGTCGAGGACCCCGATGACCCGGAGGCTTTGCTGCCCCATTTTGCCGTCGAATGTTATGCACAGAGCGAGGCCGCGACGATCAGCCAGAATGCGACGGCGGACCCGGCCGGATTGCTGAGCTTCCTCGATCGGTTCATCGGCGTTTCGGCCGACCTCAAGGAGGAACGGGATGTTCGGCAAGCGCTTCTCGATTCCGAAGCCGAACTCAAAAAGGCCACGGAATATGTCGCCCTCATTCCGGGAGTGGACCGCGATCTCAAATATAAGAAGTCCCAATTAGCGGCACTCGAAGCGCAAAAGGGCAAGGAGGTAATCGCCCTCATCCGCAAGCTCGAGAAGGAGAAGGAGGTTCGCTCTTCGCTTCGCCGCGACCTAGACGAGCTTCTCGGCCTAACCTCGAACGAGGCGCTGCGGGAGTGTATCGAGAGTATCGAGACGTCTGTCGACCCTGCCGACCTCACCATTGGCGGGGACGAGTATCAAGCGATCGCGACCCAGGCGTCGGCATTTAAATCAAAGGTCGTTGCCGCGGAAACAGATCTTCAGGACGCAGCCAAGGCACTGGGGACCGTCATGGAACGCGAATTGGCCGCGTGGCGGGTGAAGGAAGCGACAGCCAAGGCCGAAATCGATCAGAAGCGGGAAGCGCTCGAACAAAGTGGTGTCCGGCTCGACATCGTTTTCATCAATAGCCTGTCCACCGACGAGGCCAAGCTGACCGAGCGCCTCAGGAAGCTGAAGACGTGGGAGCCCGCGCTCGAGCGAGCGCGAAAGGAACGCGCTGAGCTCGTGAAGAAGCGCTGGGAAATTCGACAGCGGATTGCCACGAAGCGGAGCGCCTACGGCGTCAAGGCGAGCACCACTCTCAAGGCAGTCCTCACCGACCTGAGCGTGTCGCTGAAGTTTCTTCACAGCGCATATTCGCCGTCAGGTTGCTCCGTCATCAGCGAAGCGATGAGCTGGCGGACGTCCCGCGTTCCAAGAGCGGAACTGCTGATCGAGACCTTGTCTTTGCCGGTGTTGGTGCAAGCCGTGCTGAAGAAAGACAAGGCAACGATCAAGGGCGTGAAGGAAAAGGACGGATCAACGGTTTTTTCCGACGCCGATGCGCAATCCATCATCGACAACCTGTCTCCGCCGGAGGTCATGTACAAACTTCAAGCCGTTGAAGTCAGCGACAAGCCCCAGCTGATTGTTGCCAAGGCCATGGCAGGCAGGCCGCAGCCGATGATCCGGGATTTCAGCCGGCTTAGCCTCGGACAGAAGCAGTCCGTCCTGCTTGCCCTCATGCTTTCGGCGGAGTCCAACCGGCCACTCATCATCGATCAGCCCGAAGATCATCTCGACAGCGAGTTCATATATCAGACCCTCGTTCCTGTCCTCCGTCGTGCCAAAGAGCGCCGTCAGGTGATAATCGTAACGCATAATGCGAACATCGCTGTGCTGGGAGATGCCGAACAAATCATCGTGCTCAAGGCGCAAGATGACAATGGCCGGATCGTATCAAGTGGCTCGATCGATCATCCGGACACGCGGCAATATGCCTGCGACATCCTTGAAGGATCGGCGGAAGCCTTCAAGAGGCGCGCGGCGATCTACGGTGTCGCGTAGCTATTGTGCGAAGGCAGCGCCGCCAGGTCGCGACTGATACCCGAACTTGCTCCGACTAAAAACTTCCTGGTTACAGGCGAGCTCCTAGAACGACCAGAACCAGACTAGAGCTACGGCATCCCGGCATCAAATTTCGAATGGGGCCAGGAAGTCAGCCATCACCTCCGCGGCGTGCCGCTGCCGCAAGATCCGGGCGTTCAGCAGATCGGGGTCGGCCGAGACATCGGCTTCGTCGTCTTCGAAGCTAGCGACCGCGACTGGTCCGTCGCGCAAATAGCTCTCGTCGGGATTGGGATCGCGAAAGCGAACCGCCAAGCGGGTAAGCGCCTCGCGTATGGCGTTGGCATGCGGGCCGGTCAGTGCTGCCGCGAAGGCGGACTGCGCCGCACCGACGCCACCTTCCAGATTTTCGATGCAGTAGATCAGGTCGTGCGCATCCTTCCGCTCGAACCTCTGGTCGAAAGCAAAGGCCTTGAGGCAGGTGAAGGTGACGATATCGGCGTAGCGGACGACCTCGGTGGCGCGGCCTTTGCCGTTCAGCAGGTCCGCCGTGATTTCGACGGTCCCGTGATGGTCGAACACCATGGAGGCGTAGGGGATATTCAGCGCCGAGACGTTGCCGTCCGATGGCAGTTCCTTGACCTTGCCGCCTCCGAGTTCTGGCGAGTCCGCCAGAAATTCGAGGATCATCGTCGTGCCGTCCTCGATCTCGGCGCGCCACCGCCAGGATTGCTTCGCGCCCTTGTCATTCTCGGCGCGCTCGAAGTTCATCGCCTTCAGATTTTCTTCGAGCGTGCTGTAAGCTTCGGTCGTCGTGAGGATTCCGACATCGACGACGATGTCGACGTCGCCCGTGCCTGCATGTTTGGGGACCTTCGGCGGCCTTGCGGTCACGAGATAGCGCGGGGCGAGACCCCCGACGAGAAAGACCGAGTCCTTCCATGGCCCAAGCCCGCGCAGAAGGGTGACCAGAACGCGTTCGCACGCATCGGTGACCATATCCTCATAGCCGCTGATCGTCTGTGGTTTGGGCATTATTTATCCAGACACTCGCTACGAAGATGCATCGCCATTTCACGGGAACGGCCAGACGCCTGTAGCAGGTCGAGATAGACCTGCAGCGGCGGAGCGTAGCAGACGCCATCGATCCGTTGGCCCACCGCGACATCGCGCCGGCTCTTCGCTTCGATGATGCCGAGGTTCCAGCCTTCGGCGACGGGTCGCGCGTCGAGACCAAGCAGCGCCTCGATCAGCTTCTGCCCGGGCTCGATCCGGCAACGAAGCTGCGAGATCGACGAGAGATAGGGCGCATAGATTTGAGCGGCCACTTCACCGGTGACCGCATAGGCAGCCTTCGCGTCCCTGCATGCCTGATCAAGGCGCAGCGCCAGCTCCAGTGCGTCACTCGCTTTCGGAACATAGTAGCGCCGCACCGTCGGTGCCTTCTGATCGCTGGCGTAGCTCGTCCAGGCTTCTAGAAGGGGGCGTGCGGCGCGCAGTCGACGCTGTTTGGACGGACCCGCGCCCTGCACATCGACCCATTCGCGCCGTTCTAGTTCCGTGAGAGTTTCGGAAGCAGTAGCGGGCGAAACACCGCTCGTATCGGCGAGGTCCTTCACACTCAACCAGTCCTGACGCCGCTCATAAATTTCATGGAGCGCGCGCGCTTTTTGCCCCTGAAAAATGGAATCGAATTTCTTCGCCCCTTTTTTCGGAGCCGGTTTATCGAGGAATATAAAGGCCTTTTTGCCCGGAATATAAAGTGAGCCTCCAAGGTCGAAATATCCGACGCGCTCTTCCCGAAAAATCTCTCGAGCGCCCGGCGAGATCGCACGGGCGACAAAAAAAGGAATGATTTCCCGGTCGTCACCGGAATTGCTGAGATGGGCCTGATTATTCCGAAGCTGCCAGATTGCTTCGCGCACATCGCGCGGAAAAAGCTGCGCCTTGATTTCAACGAGCAAGACCAACGGCTGGCGGTTGATAAATGCGCCGATCAGCGCGTCGGCGCGGCCGCGAGGCCCGATTTCGACCTCATATCGCTCGATTTGCGCGTGCGACTGAGGCAGCGCCAATAGCGCTTCCAAAAGCGCATCGAGCAATTCGCGCTGGGAATTTTCAAATTCGGCCATATTTCGTGTCCAGCAAAAATCAGCAAAAAGGTGAATATTCGGAAAAAAGCTGATATTTGCTGCGCAGAAAATTTGCATCAAAAAAATGAGAAAAATCTCGGCAGGGCGCTTTCCGCCGATTTTGCGATTTACGGCCTAAAGCCCAAACCGCTTGAGCAAATCGCCATACTCATTGAGATTGAAAATGATGCCGCCTGCAAGCGGATCCGAAAAATCCCCGCCATCGATGCCGCCATTGGACAAAAGGCCCGCTGCGAGCAAACTCTCGGCGATCAGCGTCTTCTCGCCCTGAACGCCATCGCTGAAGTTACGCAGCAATTCGAGATCTTCGGCATAACAGCGCGACACAATCGACGTCAGACGCATCATCTTATCATAATCCATATCGCCGCGAATATGCGCCGCGACGAGCCGCCCGAGGATGACGGGCTTCACCGTATCATCGAGACGATCGAGAATAAGAAGGATCGCTTCTCCAAAATCCTCTGTCTTTCCCTCAGCTTTGAGACGGTCCACGAAATCGATCCGCTCCTGATCCGTTGTTTGATTGGTTTCGCGAAGAAAACGAACGACCTTCCGCGTGAATAATTGTTGCCCGATCTCCTTGTGCGCGCGCCAAATTCCGGTCGCCGCGCCAAGGATGGGCACGCCGTCCAATGCACCCGAAGAAATAGCGGCGTCGAGGGCAGCATCACCGACCGTCGCGAGGGCAGTAGTTGTCTCTTTCGATGCGATCGAGGCAGGCAGAGCGGCGTTCAATTTCGACATCATTTCCCCCTTAGTCCATCCTCGCAAGGCTCCTGCACCCCATATTGCGACACGAAGCCGGCGGCAAAGTGGCCGTACAGGAGAACAGCCCCAATCTGGTTCTATCTGCCAGCACGCCGCTGCAGTTTCGGACACTCTGGCGCTAAGATCGGCCACTGGAGGTGACGATGTCCGATGTGAAGATGCTGGCGATCGCCGGCCTCGCGACCCTGACAGCATGCGCGCCGCCCGAACCGCGAAGCGTTCAATACTTCGAGGCCAATCTTGAAGAGGCGCGCGATATCGTCAATCGCTGTAAGGCGGGCGATATGGGCGGTGATGAATGCAGCAATGCAAACGTCGCTGTTGAGACAGCGGCGGGCAAGGCCCGTTTCGAACGCTTTCGCGGCAGGAAGTAATCCCCGCTCCAATATGCTAAGGTATCGGACGGAGCGATCTTGGGGCGAGATGAACTTATACCGGCACAAGGAATGGGCAGCCTATCGTGCAGAGCAGATCAGGCTGCATGGTGGAGTATGTGCCCACTGCCGTCGCTCCGGCGACGAGGTTGTGCTTCAAGTCCATCATCGCGATTATGTCGCGGGACGCCTCCCCTGGGAATATCCCTACCAGGAATGTGAAGTTCTTTGCAGAGGATGCCACGCAAAGGAGCATGGCATTATCCAGCCATCGAAGGACTGGGTCCTTATCGGGCATGACGATCTCGGCGGTTTAGATGGCGAATGCGAACAATGTGGTCAGGCGCTGCGCTACGCCCACATGGTGTTCCATCCTAAATGGTGGGCAATGGTCGTCGGCGAAAAATGTTGCGATGATCTCACCGAGGGCACCGTAGGAACTGAGAGCCATGCCGAGTTCCTGAACTTTCTCGATCGGAGAAAGCGCTTCGTCGGTTCCAGCAAATGGCAGGCTAACAGCGACGGGAGCCTGTCCATCCGACGTAGCGGCATTGCGATCCTAATCGTTTCGACGGCCCCTGGGCAGTTTCGGTTTCACCTCGACGAAGCGCGTGGAAAGGTCGATCATCCGACGATACTGGATGCAAAGATTAGTGCGTTCGATTTCGTTGAAAGCGGAAAGGCAGCTGCCTATCTCGCGGAGCGGCGGCAAAGGGCCAAATCCGCCTCGCTTCGGAGCCAGTGATGGAACTCGACAATCCCGACGCCAAGGAGTTTGCGTCTTGGCGCAGTTACGACGTCTATGCGGATCGAGTGCGCCATTCGAGCCGGTACGTTTGGGACCCCGCAATCCAAGCCTTTTTGGCAACAGTCATCGCAACGATCGAACAGCGTGATCAGACACTGCACACCGGACGCATTCTGTTTCGTGCGCAGCAAGGCGTCGAGGTCTTCGACCAGCATGATGAACAAGGAAATTGGATCGGCGAGTACACTTCAGGTTTCGGTGCAAAGCGGATGAAGCCACTGGAACGCCGCGCGAAAGAGGGCCGAGCCAACCCCGCAGGCATCCCGGTCCTCTACCTCGGGAGCACCGCGGAGACATCCATTTCAGAAGTTCGACCTTGGGTCGGCGCAGAAGTCTCTGTAGCAAAATGCAGAATTCTCCGCGATCTCAGGACTCTGGATCTGTCGCTCGGCCACGGACATAGTTCGTTCGGCGGTCTAAACATGGGCCAGATTATGGGAACTACGCCTATATCAGCGTCGGAGAAGAAGAGCGCCGTTTGGACCGATATCGACAACGCGTTCTCACGACCTGTCACCCTGTCGGACGATTCAGCCGACTATGTTCCGACCCAAATTCTCGCAGAGCTTTTCCGCGCGCAAGGCTATGATGCAATCGCGTACAAGAGCCAGTTCGGTGACGATGAGGGCTACAATATTGCGGTGTTCGATCCATCAGCAGTCGATGTGATCAGCTGCGCCCCATATCGCGTGGAGACGATCAAGGTCACCGCCGCGCAGTTTGACAACGACTGGTACAAACACGTCGCTGGGGAGGAGGAGCTGAACCAGCTAGCGAACAGTACCGAAGAAGATCACCGACCGACCTGAAGCGCATCGCGCAACTTTGAGGAACAAGATCAGCCTGCGCGTCGGGCTGTGGTCTCGAGCTCGGCGATACGATCGCGGCAGATTCCATCAACGATCTCCGCGAGCCGCTCTACGCGCGCGCCGAGCCATTCAAGCTCCTCCGCTGATATGCTGTAATGCTTTGAGTAGCGCGCCTTGATGTACGCTTCCTTCAATTTCTCGAAGCGTGACCGATCGGTCTTCACCTCTCTAGGCCATGCCTCGAACAGGCGCGCATCTATCCGCTCAGCCTGCGTGCGCAGGAAGGCAAGATTATGGATGTGCGGTGTGTGCAGCGTGCCAACAAGCAATACACAGTGATAGTAGCTCTCGACAGCCTGATGAAGGAGAAACGCCGCCTTCTTGAAGCTCTTTCGATCGAGGTAGAACTTGTAACCCTCGATGAACTCCGTCGCGCCGGAGAACCACTCGTCAAAATATTCCTCCGCCATCTCTAGCGCCGCATGCGGCGTCATCGGTTTGGGCTCAGCAAGCTCCTTCCCATCGGCCTCGTACAGCGCGATCCCGTCACAAGCGACGTCGATGAAGAAATAGCGCCCCTGCGTAAGTCCGGAATTCACCTCGTCGAGACTGTGAACGATGAAGTTCACCGGCGTGCGGAGCCGCTTGGTAACCGACAGCTCACGAATGAGCCGATCGTCGAGCTTCGACCAATAGTCCGCCCGATCGGTCAGCCGCTTGTCGTTGACGATGATCAGCAGGTCATAGTCAGACTGATAGCCCTTCGCCGTGTGCGGCTCGTCGACCCAGCCACCCCGCGCATAGCTGCCATAGAGGATGATCTTGGAAATGCGGCCCTTGCGCTTCCAGTCCTGCGTCGCGAGCGCCAGCGCATCCTCGAATTCCTCGAAGATGATCTCGACGACGCGCTCTATTTCGCGCCGCTTGTGCGGGGGAAGATGTTCGAGGCTGCTCTGCATTGGGGTCACCCTAACAAGGTGGCGGCACCATTGCACCCGGGAGATTGTTCCGATGCGCAAGGATGCCGCAAGATGGCTGTCGGTCAGTCGGCTGGTGTCCAGATGATCGCGAAAACATCGTCGCGGTCCTGCCCCGCGGCCCGCCCGAGATTGGCGTAGATGCGCCGCGGCCCGAACTCGGGGGTCGCGAGCGAGAGCGAGACATACGAACGCCCCGATTGCTCGGCGACGCGGATCCAGCCGGCGCCGATTTCGACGCCATCGGACCAAACTCGATAATCGGGCTGCACATCGCTCGCTTTGCCGCGGTTGGGGCGTATCTCGATCGGTGCCTTGATCGACAGCGTGATGAGCTGGCCCACAAAGCCCTTCTCGATGCTGCCGCTGACGATGCCGATGCTCGCCATGTCGATACTCCTGCTGATTTGCCCGGGACCATCCCGGGCGTGCAGCCGGGCAGGTCGGCGGCTGGAGGCGCTTGCGCACCCGAAGGGCCGAAGCGCAGCGGAGGAGCGAGGCTTGGCCTCGCTTGCGCGGGCGCCGCCGCCGACCAGATTGGCGGAGCGCTCTTGGGTGGGACCGGACGAACATCGAGAATGGAACTGCGATCACGGCGAGCGACGACGCCCAGGATGTGTCGAAGCGGGAAAGAGGGCGGCATCGATCCAGATGCTTCCCGGCCTCATCGCGGCAACGTATAGGCCAGCTCCATCGGACGGGGCGCTTCTGAAGGCCCGCGCTCGAAAGTCGCAACTCTGCTGAACAGGATCGTGTCGATGCCGTGGCCCAAGGATACGCGCGCCCTCGTGCTGCACAATGCCAAGGCGCGGCAGGGCGAGCAGGCCATCGTTCCCGTTCGCGAGCGCCTCGCTGCCGGCGGCCTGCTGGTGACGGTCGAACCGTTCGAAAGCCTGCCCGAAATCGCCCGCGACGTGACACGCCTGCATCAGACCGCCGATATCATTGTCGTGTGCGGCGGCGACGGTTCGATCTCGTCCGCCGCGCCCGCGGTGATCGAGAGCGGCCTGCCGCTGGGAATCATTCCCGCCGGAACCGCGAATGATCTGGCGCGCACCCTTTCGATCCCGCTCGATTTCGCGGCGGCGGCCGAAGTCATTGTCGAGGGTCACAGCCGACGGATCGACGTCGGCACGGTCAATGGCCATGCCTTCTTCAATGTCGCGAGCATCGGGATCAGTAGCGAACTCGCCCAGAAGCTCGACCCGGCGATCAAGAAGAAGTTCGGCCGCCTCGGCTATGCCGTCGCCGCACTGCGAGTTATCCTGGCTGCCCAGCGTTTCCGGGCGAGGATCAGGGAGAAGGGGGAGTCGAGGACCGTCAGCACCTACCAGGTCGCGATCGGCAACGGGCGCCTCTATGGCGGAGGCAATGTCGTCGAGGAAAATGCCGCGATCGATGACGGCACGCTCGATCTCTATAGCCTCGAGGTGAAAAACCTCTGGAAGCTCGCCCTCATGCTTCGTGCCTTCCGGTCCGGCACGCATGGCGCGTGGAAGGAAGTGCGCACCGCCAAGTGCGTCGAGTTCGATATCGAGACGCGGCGGCCGATGCCGGTGAACACCGATGGTGAGATCGTCACCGCGACGCCGGCGCATTTCCGGGTTTTGCCGCGCGCGATATCGGTCCTCGTACCTTGCGAGTGTCCCGCCGCGGCACGGCATTTCCCGCTCTATCATCACTGACCGAGCGCAGACAAATCGCGGTCGCGGGTGCAGCTCGCATAGACGAATCTCGATCACTTAAAATGGCTCCGTGACATCGCGCCGTGCACACGCCCCAAAAACACGCGCGTAAGTATTTGAAAAATTTGACTTCATATCGAAGGTTGAAAAACGAGGAGGCACAAGGTAGTTAAATTAATAAATTAAGCAGTGTGACATCGATCATGACCACCATCGCGCAATATCTTTCAGACCATGGCCCATCGCGTTCGTCGCTGATTGTCGAAGCGCTCGTCGCTGCTGGTGCGAGCCCTGAGGCGGCCCGCCAGCGCGTCGCACGGGTCGCCAAACCGATACGCCGCTTTCCGGTCCCGATGCTGCCCAAGCGCGAAGCTTTTCTCTACCTCGACAAGGACCGGAACAGCGAACGCTTCTGGCAGAACTTCATCCGCGACATGCGCGCGACCAATTCGGTCTTCGCCGCGTCGGTCGATGGCATGATCGCCCGCGGGGGCCTCATTCGTGCCGACCAATTCGCGTCGATCAGCGGCGCGACGGTAATCCCGCAGCGCGGACAGCTGCCAGTCGAGACGGTCGCCCAACGCCTGATTGCCGCGGGCTTCATCAAGGAAATTCACAATCTCGAACATGGCCGATGCTTCGAGCTCGCGCCGTCGTTGGCTTTCGGGACGCCAGCCGGGCTTAGGGCTCGCGACCTCACGGAAGGTATCCTGCTCGACGGGATGCGCGAATGGGCGCGGAAGATCGGTTTCGCGAGCTACAATCAGATCCGCATCCGCGGCGACGAAGAACTCAAGCCTATCGGCCCCTTTGCCTTCGATTTCGCCGGCCCGAGCTACCTGCTTCCGCTTCAGGGTCTCGGCGGCAAGCCAGGCTTCATTGTCGCGGACGTGTTCGCCGAAGGGCGGCTGACCGACGACGAAATCCAGTTCTTCATCCGCAAGGCGCGGATGCTGAAGGCGACCCTCAAGAATATCGGAGTCTTGTCGATCATTGTCGCGGAGGAATTTACCGGCGAGGCAATGAAGGCAGGCCATGCCGCGGGAGTGATGCTCGCCACGCCGAAAGATCTGTTCGGCAAACGGGTCGGTGCCGCGATTGCGTCGCTATGCGATGTGCTCAAAGATGCTGCCAAATATGCGTCTTCCAGCCCGGAACGGCTCACCTACCTCCTCGATAATTTGCTCGATATCGAGGGACGTAGCCTCAACCTGCGCGGTATCCTTTTCGAGTTAGTGGTCGGCTATCTCGCACGGCGAAGCGCCATCTCGATCGATATGGGGGTTACCGCCCGAGATCCTGCGACCGGCAGGACCGCGGACATTGATGTCCAGGCGATCGCCCACCAGTCGAGCGCGGTGACAGCAATAGAGTGTAAGGGCAAAGAGCCTGGCGGGTCGCTGTCGCGCGCCGAGGTCGAAATCTGGCTCAAGAAGATTCCGGTCATACGTGCGCACTATGCGAACCATGCCGCCCTGCGAGAAGCCCTACATCGCTTTGAGATCTGGACGAGCGGAACGATCGACGCTGACGCTCTCAATCTTCTCAAGGAAGAAAAGGCCAGGCGGTCCAAGGCACCGATCGACTGGAAGGACGGGGATGCTGTTCTCGCGCTGGCACGGGCCGGCAAGGAAAAGGGTATCGCCGACGCACTCAACCAGCATTTCTTCAAGCACCCGTTCGCCGAAGTCGGCAAGACGCTTGCGGCCGAAAATCCGCCGGAGTCCAATTATCCGTCGTTCATGATGCCTGCATTCAAGCCAGACACGGGAGCAGAAGGCTCGGGACTGCCCGCCCTCCCCGACCTTTCGGCGATGGTCACCGAATGCTCGCTCGACGACGAGTTAAATGGCGCGAAATAGCGCCACGATTTGGAAGAATTCGACTCGATCTGGACCTATCTCCGCACTGCCGGGTTGCAAGCGACAGGGGCAAAGCTATGCTTTGCCTCGCATCGGGCGAGGCGCACGGTGCCAGGCGTGAGAACCTGCTTAGCCTAGTATTTTGATTCCATCCTGCCGGGTGGCCGCTGCGCATGTCCAAGCCCTCGGGCTAAAGGCGGCGGCGCTTGTTCGCTAAGCAAGTTCTCAACGCCCGGCTTGCCGCCTTCGTCCCGAACGGGAAGGCGGCAAGCTATGGACTTCGAGGACAAGGACAGCGATCGACCGGGCGTTGCCGGCAGCGATCCCTTGCCACCGGAAGACTGGGAACTCTTTGGGCGGAGCGCCCGTATCGAGGCCATCTACGCCGAACATCGGCCGCAAATTACACGCTTCTTCAAGACCCGCGCACCGAACCAGGATGTCGGTGATCTCGTACAGGAGGTCTTCAGTCGTTTCGCAAGCGCGCGCGGCGGCCTCGCGGCACTTGTCGAAGGCCCGGGCGCCTATCTCGTGAAATCCGCGCGCATGCTGCTCGCCGAATATGGCCGCGCCGACGGACGCCGACACAGGTCGCAGCACGACAGTTTCAGTGACGAGCATGAAGGATCGAGCGACCCGCACGCCGCGCTTGAGGCCCGCGACGTTCTGCGCCGGGCAGAAAGAGCCATTTCGAGGCTATCTCCGCTCACGCGCGAGATTTTCCTGATGCATCGCTTCGAGGGACTACGCTATCCCGAGATCGCTCGAATCAAGGGAATCAGCGTGAAGACGGTCGAAAGCCACATGACCAAAGCCCTTGCCGCCATCAAGCGTGCGCGGGGTAAGCAGTGAGCCGCGCCGAGAGCGAAGCCACCGCCTGGCTCGACAAGATGATGGGGCCCGATGCCGACAAGCACCGGGCGGCGTTCGACGAATGGCTGACCCAGCCGGGCAATGCCAAGGCCTATGACGAGGCGCGCGATAATTGGACCTGGGCTGGCGACATGTCGACTGCACGGATCGCGGCCGACGTGCGGGCCGATGCTCGGGAGCGCGAACCCGGCGGTCGGCGATGGGCTTTTGCCACAATCCTCGCTGCGGTGATCGCGGTCGGTTTCGCCTGGTATCTGGTCGGTCGCGATAGGGATAAGCCGATCATCGCCACCAATTCGGCGCAAGGCGAGAGCCAACTCGCCGACGGGACGCGCGTGACGCTGATGGACGGCGCCCGCATCGAGACGCGCTTCTCGGACGGCGAACGCCGCGTCATTCTGCATGACGGCCGCGCTAGGTTCGAGGTCGCACACGACGCGTCGCGACCCTTCCTCGTCGAGGCCGGAGATTCGGTCACGCGCGCGCTCGGCACCATCTTCGAGGTCGATCTCCGCGCGGACGTTCCGCGCATCGCATTGGTCGAAGGCTCGGTCGAAGTGCGGCGCCTCGAAGGCGGAAAGGCACTTCGCCTCCGTCCCGGCGAACGCGCCGAGGTCAGGTCGACCGGTCCCCAGCCGATCAAGAGCGTGGAGGCGAACGGCCCGGCCAAATCGCTGTGGGCCGACAATCTCCCGCTTGGTGCGATCCTTGACCGCGCGGGTCGCGAGAATGGCGTCAAGATCAGCTTGGCCGATCCGGCGCTGGCATCGCTGCAGGTGACGGGGCGCTTCGACATGACCGATGCCCGGAAACTTGCGCTGAAGCTCGGCGCCGCGCTCGATCTCAAGGTTGAGTTCGGTGCGAATGGACCAATTCTCGGCGCGAAATCCGAGTAGGCTACCCAAGAAAAATGCATAGGGTGTTCGGAGCACCCGTCATTTTTTCCCTTCAGACGGCCAAAATCGGCCGCACGGGAGGGATGAATGACGATGAAATTTTTCGCGGCCGTTCTGGCTTCGGGCGTCTCGGCGACGGCACTCTATGCACCTAGCGCGTGCGCGCAGACGGGCGAGCAGACGTACAATATCGAGGCCCAGCGCCTTAGCGACGCGCTTCGCAAATATTCGGAAATTTCCGGCCGCGAGGTCATCGCTGCCTCGAGTCTGCTCGAAGGCCGCCGCAGCAATCGGGTCCGCGGACGCCTCTCTCCCGACGCCGCCCTTTCCCGCCTCCTTTCCGGCACGGGCCTGACGATCGAACTCGTCGAAGGCGCATGGGTGCTTCGGTCGGGAAACGCCGATGCCGTGGGTCTCGGTTCGACTGAAGTACCTTCGAGCGAAGCCATCATCGTTACTGGCTCCCGCATTCGCGGTGCCGGACCAGTCGGATCGCCAGTAGTAAGCATTGATCGGGAGGCGATCGAGAAGAGCGGCTTCGCGACCGTCCAACAGATGCTTCAATCGCTTCCGCAAAACTTCGGCGGAGGTTCGAACGAAACTACAACTGGCGCGACGACACGCAATGGCACCGGCAACGACGCGACGCTCGGCTCGAGCATCAACCTGAGGGGTCTCGGCACGTCGTCGACCCTGGTGCTGATCGATGGGAGCCGACCGGCCCTTGGCGGGGTCGGAGGGCTATTCACCGACATTTCGCTCATTCCGATGGGCGCCGTCGAGCGTCTAGAGGTGCTGACCGACGGCGCGTCGGCCATTTATGGCGCCGACGCCGTGGCGGGTGTCGTCAACGTCCGGCTGCGCAACCGTTTCGAAGGTGCCGAGACGATGCTGCGCGCAGGAACGGCCGACGGCGATATGACCGAGGTTCAGTTCAGCCAACTCTTCGGCAAGGCGTGGGGCGGTGGACGGCTCGTCCTCGCCTATCAATTCTCGGAGCGCGGATCGCTAGCGGCGGCGACGCGTGACTTCGCCCGCGAAGATTTGCGCCCCTTTGGGGGCCCCGATTATCGATCGCTTTACGGCGTGCCCGGCACGATCCGAGCCGCCAACAATCGGATTTTCGGCATCCCAGCCGGGCAGGATGGCCGCAACCTCACCGCCGCCCAGCTTCTGCCCGGCGTTCAGAACCGGCGCGACCAGCGGGAACCTAGCGATCTGTTGCCGCGGCAGCGGGTGCACAGTCTTTATGCCTCGGGCGAAATCGAGCTGAGCGACACGCTGACTTTCCGTGCGAGCGGGCTGGCAGCGGAGCGGCGGTACCGAAAGGTCAATAACAGCAATTTCCTCCGCACCGTGCGCGTCCCCGTCACCAACCCCTTCTATGTGGATCCCATCGGGACCAACCAGCCCGTCACGGTTCTCTACAGCTTCGTCAACGACCTCGGACCCCAGATCAATTCGGGGCGGGTTCGCGCCATTTCGCTGTCGAGCAGCCTCGAGCAGGAAATCGGTCCGTGGCGCATGTCGCTCGGCGGGGCCTATGGCGCGCAAAAGGGCAGGGCGTTCACCGACAATGTCTTCAATAGCGCACGGCTCGCGGCCGCACTTGCCGACACCAACCGAGCGACCGCCTTCAATGTCTTCGGCGATGGGAGTGCCAACAACCCCGCGACGATCGCGGCCATTCGTGGCCACTATAATACGGTCGATGACTTCCGCACCTGGTCGGCAGCCCTGCGCGCCGACGGCCCTCTGTTCGCACTGCCGGCGGGCGATGTGCGGCTGGCTGCGGGCGCGGAATATCGCCGCGAGGCCTACGACTATTTCGTCGACAATGATCTCAGCACGCTTGTCCCGAATGCGGCTCCTTACCCCGGACTTCCCGGCCCGCGGAAAGTGAAATCCGTCTATGCCGAACTGCTCGTACCCATCTTCGGCGCCGACAATGCCGTCCCGGGCTTCCGCAAACTCGACCTGACGCTCGCCGGGCGGATCGAGGACTATAACCAGTTCGGCCGCACCGAGAATCCGAAGATGGGCATGCGCTGGGAGCCGGTGGAAGGGGTCGCGCTACGCACCTCCTACGGGACGTCGTTTCGCGCGCCACTTTTCGACGAGCAGCTCGGCGAGAATCTGTCGCTCTTCACGACGACGACGGTCGCAAACCCAGCCTCGCCCAGTGGAAGTTCGAACGTGCTGGCGCTGTTCGGCTACGCGCCGGACATTCGGCCCGAGAAGGCGACCACCTGGACCGCAGGCTTCGACATCGCGCCCCCTTCGCTTCCCGGGCTCAAGGCGTCGCTGACCTATTATGATGTCGACTATCGCGACCGCATCGGCTCGGTGACCGAGGATTATCTGCGCTTTCTAACCCGGCGCGATCTCTTCGGCGGCGTCGTCACCGACAACCCGCCGATCGACCTCGTGCAATTCTATTTCAACAAGCCGACCTTCAGCAATCTGATCAACATCACGCCGGGCCAGGTCGTCGCGATACTCGACGGAAGGACGCGCAACCTCGCGCGCGAGCGCCAGCGCGGGATCGATTTCGATATCGGCTACGCACCGGAATTCGCTGGGGGTATCCTCGACTTCGGAATCAGCGGCACTCACATCTTCTCAATAAAGCGGCAGCTCACGCCTGGCGCGACCAGCAGCGATTTCGTCGGCCTGTTCGCGAACCCGGTCGAGTGGCGGCTGCGCGGGCGAATGGGATGGTCGACGGGCGGCTTCTCCGCCAATGCCTTCGTCAACTATATCGACGGCTATACCAATCAGGTCGTGACGCCCATCGAGTCAGTGTCTTCCTGGACAACCGTCGACCTCAGCGTTTCGCAGCGGATCGGGGGCGCCGGCGGCGAGGATCGTCGCGGCCTACAACTCGGCCTCAGCATCCAGAACCTATTCGACCGCGATCCGCCTTATGTGAACAACCGGAGCAACACCTCGGCTCTCGGCTATGACCCTGAGAAATCGAATCCGCTGGGTCGAATGATTTCGATCCAGGCGGTGATCCGGTGGTAAGCCGCATCGCTCTTCTTCTTTCGCTGCTGGCCGTCCCTTCGGGGGCGGTCAGCCAGACGACATCGCGCGCGATCGCCGAAACCGCCGATCTGTCGGGACTCACCGCCTCGCCGGATGGGCAGTGGCTTGCGTATAGGATCGAGCGCCCGTCGACGACGACCAACAGGATCGACGTCGACTGGTATATTGTTGCGGCCGACGGCCGTACAGCGCCCCGCGCGCTGGGCCGAACCGGCGAAGCATGGTGGGACGATGCGGGGGTCGTGATTGGCGGCGAAGCGAAATGGTCCCCCGACAGCGAACGACTCGTCGTTCGCGCGCTGGTCGACGGTCGAATGTCGCTTTGGTCGACATCGATCGATGGATTGGGGTTCCGGATGGTCTCGCGTGGCTCGGGGGAGGTTGAAGCCTTCGCTTTCGCACCGGATGGCCGCCTCGTCTTCAGCGAGGGGCCATCGCGCGACACGATCGCAGGCGCCGAAGATGCTGAGCGGCTGGCCGGCATTTATGTCGACGGGACCGTCGACCTTGGCCAATCGCTCTATCGCGGCGCACTGATAAACGGCCGCCCGACAACGCAGCGCTTCTCGAACGACTGGTTCGATCGCGCTCCACTGCTGGCCGAAGCACCACGATTTTTCTCATCTGTCGCATTCGATGGAAGCATGCGCGCCGCAACGGGATCCGAAACGGCCTTGCTCGCACCTGAAAAACACCCTGCCCTCCTCGGCAAGGCAGACCTGCCACCGGAGTTGGCGCATGCCGCCGAGCTGCAGGGAATATGCTTTGATCGGAGTGATTGTGCGCCCGGCAGCGACCGCATCGCATGGTCGATCAGCGACCGGGGGAACGAACGCTATCTTGCCGTTCGTAATGCAGCGTTTCGCCAGACCATCTATCGCCTGCCGCCGGGCCGGGGTCATCTTGTGCGCGCAGCATCCTCCGATGGCCAGCTGTCGGGCGGACGTTATTATTTTCAGCCGTGTGCATTGGCCGGCGCCTCTCTCTTCTGCGTTGAGGCGGCGCCTGCCTTGCCGCCCCGTCTCGTCCGCATCGACCGCACCGGCAAGAAGCGCGTGGTCGATAGTCCCAATCCCAATCCTTCCAGCGACGGGCTCCTTGCCGAAACGCTCGCTTGGCAGGTGAGCGGCAGCCGCGCGTCGGGCGTTTTGATCCGCCCGAAGATCCCCGGGCGGCTGCCGCTCTTCGTCACCTATTATCGCTGCAACGGATATCTGCGGGGAGGTGTCGGTGACGAATGGCCGCTTCGAGCCCTGGCGGCCCACGGGATTGCCGCGCTCTGCATCAACAGCCTGCCTGCGACGGACGGAGGCACCAAGCGCTATGAAGCTGGCGCCGCAGTCGTAAAGAGCGCCGTCGACATGCTCGCGAAGCGCGGTATCGTCGATCCCGACAGGGTCGGAATGGGCGGGCTCAGCTTCGGGAGCGAGGTAACGATGTGGACCGCGCTTCACAGCAAGCTTTTGAAGGCTGTCTCCATCGCGTCGGTTCAAATGGAACCCGGATATTATTGGTTCAACGCTCGTCCGGGTCGCGAGACCTTCTCCGACAATGTTCGCAAGGTGTGGGGGCTCGGCTCGCCCGATGAGACCCCCGCCGAATGGAGCAAAGTGTCGGCGGCGCTGAATGTGGACCGGATCGAGGCTCCGGTGCTCATGCAACTGCCCGAGCAGGAAGCGCGCCTCTCCGTGGAGCTGTTCAGCAAGCTCGCGACGAGGCGGATGGGCGAGATGCATATCTTCCCGCTAGCACCGCATATCAAGGTAGAGCCGCGGCAAAAACTGGCCGCCTATGAGCGAAATCTCGACTGGTTTCGCTTCTGGCTGAAGGGCGAGGTCGACCCCGATCCCGCCAAGGCCGAACAATATCGCCGGTGGCGGATGCTAGGTCAATTCGAGCCAGCCTCGACGGCTCTGACCCATCGCTCGACATCGGCGATCTCGATCAACCGGAAATAGTCGAAATTGCCGTCCGCGAGATCCCGCCCGAGATAGGCCTCGATCGCCGACCGGTCGAGAAGTCCATTTTCGGCGAGCCTTCCCCCAAGGAGCAAGTCGCCCAGCTCCCGGCGCTGTCCAAGATAGGCGGCGGCGACAAGGGACTCGAGGCGTCCCTTTCCTCGCCGCCAGATAATTTCCGGTGGGAGCCGGCTCGCAAACGCCGTCCGGGCAACAATGCGGTCGCGCCCTCGCTCGAACCAGGTCCAGCTCGGAACCGACAGGCAATATTCCACGACGGGTTGCGAAAGCAGAGGCGCTACGACGTCCCGGCCTCGCCAGCGCATGGGGCGATCGAGAAAGTCGATGATGCGCCTGATCGACTCCGCATGGTTGCGCTTTGCCTGGGAAGCGGCCCCGGCCCCTTCGTCCCACGGATGAGCCGGGTGTCCCGAGGGAAGCCGGCCCTCGTTCAGATAGCTGGTGTCGCGGCGCCAGCCAGCTCTCGGGCCCTGCCGGCGCGCGCGCCACGCAAGACGGGCAGCGTGCCAGATCGTGGCATCAGCTGCCCGGGCACGGTCGCGAAGAGCCCGGAAGGCCGCCGGGCCCGGTCCGAGCGTCTCGAAGGCATCGACGATCGGCGCTACTGTCCCGTCGAAGGCGAAGATATTGTCGCCGCCCACCCCGCTGAATATCGCCTCGTCGCAGCCCGGAAGCGCATCGACAAAAGCGCGGTCGATCCCGCCGAGAACGCTATACGCAGCCGGCCTGAAGCCGGGTTCCTCGATGGTCGATGCAAGATCGACGGCGCTCGCGTCGTGCAGCGTCTCGACCAGCTCGAAGCCGCACCGATCGGCAACTGCGCGGGCGAAGCGCCGTTCGTCGCCATCGGCCCCGGGTGTCGCCATCGTTATCGCCTTGAAATCAGCCTCCGCAGCCGTGAGAGCAGCGGCGACAATCGAGGAGTCGAGACCGCCGGAGAGCTCGAGAACGGACTTCGGCCTCGAACGGATCCAATTACCGGTACAGGCAATGATGCGCCGCTCGAGTTCGGGAGCGAGGTCGGTCGCGGCCCCCCGGCGTTGATCGGCAACATGATCCCATGGCGACCAGATCGATTCGATGCTTACCCTCTGCCCGTTCCAGCGGAGCCGTGACCCGGGGAGCAACTCGGACACGCCCGAAATCCCGGTCCGTGCAGAGCGCAAGTTCACATAGGCCAGCGCTTCGGCCACGAAATCCCAGTCGACAGCGCGGCGCGGTGCGATTTCGTCGAGGAGTGAAGGAGAGGAAGCGCACAGGAGCGCGCCGCCGACGCGCTGCCAGTAGAGAGGATGCCCGGTCAGTGGAGCGCGGACGATCTGCACCTCGTCCGGCCTCGCGGCAATGGACAGAAAATTGCCCCAAGCGAGCGCCAAATTCTTCTCATCTGCTCTCATACGGGCCGGCGCGAAGAGGTCGCCAATTACCAGACTATCCTCGCCTAGGGTCCGCCACGGCAATTCGCTGCTCGCGAATACCTGCACGCCCGGCAGGCTACCGGTCGCCTGGAGGCCGAAACGCCGGGCCAGGCCCCTCAAGTCTCGGTCAATCTCCACTGCCCCGAGGATGGCGAGGATGCTCCGTCTCATCGGACGGCCAGGATCGGCGTATAGTTGTTCGCGTCCGCAGCGGTCCCGGTCAGGACGCAATCCTTTGTCTGAAGCCAACAATGGGCAGCGAAGGGCGCGAGCCGCACACCGAAGACGAGGGCCGCATGCTGTCCTCGCGCCAACAGGATGCGATCGAGCGCCAGCGCATCGATCAGGCAGCGCGGAGCGATTGGAACGATCCAACGACAGGCGGCATAGCGTCCCGCCAGATCGGCAGCGGTGCCAGAGTCGCTGGATAGCGCCGCCTTTTCTCGCGCCAGCGCCGCAATCGTGGCTGCGATATGACCGGGGCGCATGGCCCGTCTTGCCCAGCTAAGCGACCGGGCGGCCGCCAACGCCATCAAGGGGCTGAAGCCTGGATCCGGTTCGGATGCGAGATCCCGGCATGGGACATTGATCTGCGTCGGCTCGATCGTCCCAGGCCTATCGCTTCTGGTTATGAAGCCCGTCGCCACGAGCCGGGTCATGGCATCGCTGTCGTTCGCTTCGCCGATGCGCAATCGATCAAAGGCTGCGCGATCCTCGCCGCGCATGGCCAGATATTTGTCGCGGGTCAGATCCAGAAAGACGAGCTCGCCGCCCGCTTCGCAAAATCCGGTCCCGGGCGCGAGTTGCCAACCCATAGAAACCTCAGCCGACTTGGGGAGCCGCACCGGAAGCGCGGCTCCCGGCGGACGGGTCAGTCCTGCTGCAGACCGGCCCAATGTTCGCGGCCGCCCATTTCAATGGGAAGGCCGATATCGCCAGCGGTATCGGCGGTGACGGTGCCGAGCTCGACGAGATCGTCGGTATTGCGTTCCATTTGTCGTTCCTTTCCGTCGCGAACGAGAAGCGCAGACCGGGAGCCGGCAGAGCCGGCCCCCGGGGCTTGCGGTCAGTCCTGGCGGAGACCGGTCACCTCGAACTTGCCGCCCTGCTCGATGCCGAGCGGCACGTCGCCGGCCGTGTCCGTCGAGACGCTGCCGAGTTCGATCAGTTCATTGGTTGCGCGTTCCATGATCGCTACCTCCATGAAGCCGCGGAATTGCGGCACCATCGAAGCTAAGGGCGCCGCGCCGTATAGGAATTTTATACGACTCATATTCTCCGAATATTTTCCAGCGGCTCGGAGCGCTGCCGGATCTCTGCAGCGACGCGGCCCGCATAATGGGCGCGGCGACGATGGAAGCGTGTGATTTTGCTGCGCAAAGCACTCCACCGGCCGAAGCGGTAATCGTCCGCCATGGCGGTGAGCGCATGGGCAGCAGTCCCGTCGACACGCGCCTCCAAAGTGCGAATTGTCGTGCTTCGCTCGACAATATTGACGATCGCAGCGCGAAGTTCGCCATTGGAACTACCGATCGCGATGGTCCGAAAGAGGCTTTCGATCGCTTCCGGATACGAGTCGTGAGTCGCGAGATCGATCAGTCCGCCCGGCAAATCGGGTCGCGGCGACCTCCCCTTGAGTGCCATCGCGAGTAGCGCGCCGGCCCAGCCATAGAGGTCAACAAGATCGGCCTCGTTCAAGAGAGGTTGCCGAAACCCCTCCTGGTGCCAGCTCTCGATAATGCGCTCGCCAGAGAGCCGATAGAGCGCATCACGGACCGGAGTGGCGCTCGAGGCAAGCAATTTCGCGAGGTGCACAGGTTCGAGCCGGGTCCCGGGGGGATAGGCACCCGCGAGGACGCGCGCCTTAAGGTCGAGGTACACACGCTCCATTGTTGCACCCGGGCTCATGCCGCGAGTGTCCCGTCTCCGCCCGCCGACCGTTGGTCGCCGATATAGTCGGCAAGAAGCGCCTCCTGGTCCGGCCGAAGCGCATCCACCGCAGCGATTGGATCGGGAGGATAGCCACGGAACAGGATCGAGGGGCATTGACCCTCGAAATTGCCGAGATTCGGGCGGTGCTGGACATAGCCGGTGAGGGCCGCCAGCTCGGGCGGAAAGTCCTTCGCAATGTCGGGCGGATAGGCGAGCCACTGATTTTCATAGGGCTTTAGCCAGCCAAGGCAGTAGCTGATGATGATCCCGCGCCGTACGGCGGGGCTGTTATTGCCGCCGGCACCATGCAGGGTCGACCCCAGGAAGACGATCGCGTCGCCCGGCGCGGCCTCGGCGATGATCGGTTTCTCCGCCGGCTCCTCGACAAGTGCTTCGAGCCCGTGACTCCGCGGCCATATGATCGTGGCGCCATTGTCCGCGGTAAAGGGTGTCAGCGGCCACATCACATTGACGAGATATTCGACCTCGCCGAGCGTGCCCTGCCACATGTCCTGATCGCGGTGCGGGAATTGCGGTAGTGCGCCCGGATGAAGCTCGATCGCCTGCGCAAGATTGAGCTGAATGCGGTCGCACCAGTCGCCGAGCGCCGCCTCGGCCAGCGCGAGGATGGCCGGGTTCATCGCCAGCTCGCCGACGTGCGGCGAACGGATGAGCAGCCGTCCGAACCGCTTGGTGCGTTCGCCATAGAAACCGCCCTCGCAAAAGGGCGTCGCAGCGTAGCGAGGGTCGAGGTCGCGATCGATCGTAGCGATCAGGTCGGCGGGCACGGCCGACCGAAGGACCGCATACCCCTCGTCCTTCAAGGTCTGAACAGCAGAGGAAGAGGTCTCGCCGACGGTTGCCGGTAACGGATTGGTCATCATGATCCGGCTCCCTTCACGCGGCATCGGCGGCGACCGGCTCGGTCGCACGATCCGAGACGATGCCCGTAGCTTCGAGCTTTGCCGGGGTGTCAGCGTCGATCTCGATCCGCAGCGAGGTCAGCAGTCGGCCCTCGTGAAGGGCAGGCTTGCCAAGGGCACGGCAGTCCCATCCGAAGGTCATGATCTGAGCGAACCAGTCGGCCTCGGCGACGCCGGTGTAGGAGCGGATGCCGTTGGCCCGAGCGAATTCGACAAGACCGACGAGGAGCGTGTCGCGCGCGATCCGGCGCTGGCGGGCCCCTATTCCTGGCGAAAGGCAGAAGCGGGTGATTTCGAAAATGTCGGGACCCGATGGCGGAATGCCGTCGACCAGGTTCGGAAACAAGCCGTCGAGCAGAGCGGGGCGCGTGGTGGGAAGAAGCCGTGCCGAGGCCAGATGGCGTCCCCTCGTATCGCCAACGATTAGATAGGTGGCGTGGGGATCGTCGAAATGGTCGATCTCGAACCGGTCGGCGAGTACCGGCAGGTCCCATTTCAGGAGATCGACGAAAACGCGCTTGCGCGCTTCGAACATCGCGCGAAGCAACTGATGCTCATGCGCTCGGTTGGAATGGTCGATAACAGACAGCATGGATATGTCTCCTTGAAAAAGAGACCATCCAATTGAACCGCTTTTTGGAGCCGCACCATAGCATGATCGGGGGGTGCCCGATAAAAAAGTTCAGCGCTTGGCGATATCCTCGTAGCTGAGGTCGCCGGCATAGAGCGCGCGCACGGTCAGCGTGATACCGCCATTCGCATCATAGCGCTGCCGCGCGTTACGGAGATGCTCGCGTACTGTGTCGGGACTGAGATCCAGGATACGTCCGACCTTTGGAGCGCTGTTGCCCCTGGCCGACAAGATGAGGCATTCGCGCTGACGGTCGGTCAGTCGCGGCCCGACCTGCGCGAGTTCGGGATTGGCGAGGAGGCGCGCGGCTTCGAAGGCCGGCCCACCGATCATTCTTGCAAAGAGCAGCGCCATATCATTGGCGGCGATCCCCGGCGTCCAGGCGAAGGACACCGAGCCATGCGCCTCGCCCGGAATGTGCGCCGGTATGGTAAGCCCGTCTCCTATTCCGTGCCGCTGCGCCTCGCTGAGAACCAGTTCGTCCTCGGGGCGTTCGCCCGAGAGTGGCTTCATGTTGCGCCAGAAGAAGCCTTCGAGGCTGCGGTGGCTGGCACGATGCACCGGATCGGTGAGCCCGAGACCGCGCTCGTCAAACCAGCGCGCCCAGTCCTCGGGATAGTTGTGGACACGAACGCCCCTGTCGGGCGCGGCGAGGAAATCGACGTGGTGGCTCAGCGCGAACCAGGAACAGCCCATGCGCGCACAGGCTTCCGCCAGCAGATCGGTCAGACCCGCTGCATCCTTCACCCGCGTGACGTCGAGCGCAAAAGCATGCGCAGCGTCCATCGTCGGCATTGCGACCCATGGCAGCGGACGGCAGTCGTCGCCAAGTCGGCTGACCGTCCCTGCTCCTCGTCATGGCCTGCGAGCGATGCCCTCTCAATGGGCCGTCCCGCTGGCGACGGGTGATCGCCGCTGGTCATAGCGATCTACAATCATGTAAATTTGCGGATGTTACGAATATATTTCAATTATATTCGGGAGATAGAACCAGATTGGGGCCATTTTGCCGAAAGCGTCCGAAAGCCCCGGCTGCCATCATCGAGCCCGTTTGCGAAAATCCCAGACGGGAAGGCCGATCTTCGCAGCCTTGTCGGCGAGATTGTCCTGAATGCCGGTGCCGGGAAAGATGATGACCCCGACCGGCAGCGCTTCGAGCATCCGGTCATTGCGTTTGAAGGGCGCGGACTTGCCGTGCCGGCTCCAGTCGGGCCGGAAGGCCACCTGCGTCACCTTGCGGGCTTCGGCCCAGCAGGCGGCGATGCGTTCGGCCCCCGTCGGCGTCGCCCCATGGAGCAGAATCATATCGGGATGGCGGTCGCGTGCGCGGTCGAGAGCATCCCAGATCGCCCTATGATCGTCGACATCGGCGCCGCCGGTGAACAGGATACGCGTGCCCTCGGGAAGAAGTGCGGCCGCTTTCTGGCGCAATCGCGCATCAAGAAAGTCGCGGCTGTCGATCATCGACGCGGTCATCGAGCGGTGCTGCGCGCGAGATCCGGTGCGCGGCGTCCAGGCCTTGCGGCAGTGGGTCCGAAATTGTTCGGCGGCGCCTTCGCGGAAGAATTCCATCGCATCGCGCCGTTCGATCAGGCTGATCCCCTGTTGCACGAGGCGTTCGAGCTCGACCGACCGGATTTCGCTCCCGTCCTGTTCGCGCTGGGCCCGGCGCTGCGCCTGTTCATTGTCGTCGAGGCTGCGTTCGACCCGCTCCCCCGCGCGGTGGAAGAGGTTGACGACGTTCCAGAGGAGCTGTTCGAGATCGGGCTCGATCCGCGTATCGTCGAGACAGCCGACAAGGGCATCGAAGATGTCGGCGACAGCGCCGGCCGCCAGGCGGGCATCGGGCAGCGGGCGCGGGTCGGGTTCGTCTTCGAAGGGGCGATGTCCGAAGAGCTGCATCTCCTGAAGGAGGAGATGGGTGGCGCCGGCTTCGGCAGCGTCGTCGGCGGGTTCGGTGGGGCTCAACATGATCGTCTCCAGTCGGGTTTTGCCGCGCTCGCGCGGCCTTCGCGGCGACCACTCGCGGCGCGCCGTACCGAACTGCACCGCGGCCCCGGCCGCGGCCGAAGCCGAAGGCGGAGGATGGCGGGCGAAGGCTATTTTGTTTCGCGATGCAAAGGGGCGTCGCGCGCCCCGGCGGAAAATAGTCGCCCGCCCGCCATTGCGGGCCCGGTGCGGTTCGCCGCAGTCGCCCTCTTGCGAAGGCCGGAGTGCGGCCACCCGGTGGTGCTGCATCAGCGCCGGTCCATCCCTCGGCCGCCTTCCATCCGGCGATGCCGAGGCGTCAGAGCAGGAGTGAAAGATCCGCAGTCCGGAGCTGGGATCGAAGCGAGCCGATCATTCGCTGCCGGCCGAGTGTCATGAGATCGGCGTTGAAATCGCCTCGATCGGCTTCGAGCGCGATGACCTCGATGCCCACCGGCCGAGCTCGGTCGCAAAGCGTCCCAAAGGCGGCCGCACCCGCCGGGTCGTCGTCACGCGCGACATACAGGCGCTGCAGTCCGCGCGGAAAGGTCAACGCTCCCAGATGGGCTGACGAAAGGGCGGCGATCATCGGCAGGGCTGGTGTGATCTGACGCAAAGACAGGATGGTTTCGATGCCTTCGCCCGCCGCCATGACCGCAGCCGACGTGCCGAACCGAACGCCATGACCGAGCAATTGGCCCATGGCGCGCCGCGGATAGGCAACCGGCGCCTTGTCGCAGGCGGCCGAGTCGAGCCAGGTGCGATGAACTCCGGTGACATTGCCCGCCTCGTCAGTGACCGCCGCGATCAGGGCGGGCCATGCTCGGCGGACATCGGGGGCGTCGTCCTCGGATGGATGATAGAAGCAATGGGGATGGAAGCGAAGCCATTCGGCATCGCGAAGGTCGCCGATCGCGCGGGCAGACAGATAGGCGCGGGCAAGGGTGCCGCTGAGCGGCTTCGATCCGGCCCATAGCCTGCGGGCGGCCTCGGGGGTGCCACGCGGTGCTTTACGCGGAGCCGGATTTCGGTCGCCCGGCATGACCGCAGGCAGGCTCAGAAAACGACGCGCCTCGTCGAGCGTGTCGCGGAAGGATGCATGGCCGCAGCTCGCGGCGATGACATCGAGAAGATCGCCATGATCGCCGCGGGCGGCATCGGTCCATTTGCCAGCGGACCGAAGACCGTCGGCGGTGCCAGAAAGGCGAACGTAAAGGCTGCGACCCGGCGAATTATGGACGTCACCGACCAGCCAATAATGTCCCTCGCGGCGTCCATGGGAGAGATATCGGCGGCAAACCGCCTCGGCATCGTCGGCAAGGCGTCGCGCGACCTCCGCTGCAGGACTCGACATGGGGGCCTCCTTCACAAGACAGGCTGCACGCGATCCCGCCCGGAGGAGCGGGTCAGGAAGGCACGCGGCGGTCTGGCAGCCCCTGCCGGACACCTCCGATATTCGCGCGGAGCGTCCTGATTTCAAGGGCCAGCGAAAAAATGGGGAGCCCGGCACAGCGCCGAACTCCCCGAATGATGGTCGGTGACGTTATTCGGCGGCGATCGCGTCGATGTCGTCGTCGCCCAGCTCGTCATGGCCCGCTTCGATTGCAAGGCCATCGTCATTGGCCGCCGCCAGCTCCCCATCACCGTCCGGCTCGTCGATGACCGGCGTGCGCAGCGGATGTGCGAGCCAGCCGGTGCCCTTGAGCAGGTCCTCGGCTGCGCTGGCCATCTCGGGCTTCTTCAGTCCCGCAATCCGCGCGGCCGCTTCGGCCCCGCAAGCCTCTTCGACGGCATCGAGGATGCCCGGCTTGGTCACCCGGCCGAGGTAATTGGCCGTGGTAGCAACCCAGCCCGCCTGGACCATGTCGAGGCCCGACGCCCGCGCGAGGATGTGCGAATGGTCAATCCGGCTCGCCACCGCGCGGGCCGACACCCGACCCTCATTATAGCGGGTCGCCGGCTCCCACACCGCATTGACGCCGAAGGAGACGCAATGCGCGAACAGTGCCGCCTGGTCATCAGCGTCGAGACCTGCAAGCACGTCCCACAGATCGGCGGTCGCATCGGGCAGCCGTTCGGACCAGCTTTCGTGCCGTTCGCGAATGGCCCGCGCGGACGGCGTGTCGTTGAGCCCCGCATCATAGCCGACCATCGAATGATTGCGCAGCGCGATGCCGACGCAGCTCGCCGAGGAGGCATAGGTGTAGAAGCATTCGAGCACGATGGCGTGGAGCATCGCCGCGAAGGCCACCAACGGGCTTGCGGCCAGTGCGTTGCGCAGCGCAAGGGTGCGGTGCGCGGTGAGGTCGGTCACGAGCTTGTCGGGAAGGGGGCGGACAAGATCGTCCGGATCTTCCGCCTCGCCGGTGCCAACTTCCTCCGCGGCCGTCTCGCCGGTCCCCGCCTCGTCGACGTCATCAAAGGTCGCGTCGCCGGACGCACCCTCGCTCTCCGCGGCCCCTTCCTCGGCGGGCTCTTGCGGTTCGTCCTCGGGGCGAACGAAGCCGCGTTCGATATGTAGCGACCCGTCGACATCGATGCTGACGAAGGTGCCGGCAATCGCCACGTCCTCCGGGTCGTAGATCAGCGGCTTCGAGACAAGCGGCGCGATCTCTTCATCGATCGCATCGATCCGGGCACTGATTTCATCGGGGATGTCCTCGGCGCCCGCCCATTCGTCTTCGAGCCGGTCGGCTTCCTCGCGCAGCGCTTCGATCCGCGCCTCATCGTCGGCGGTCGTCTCGGCCGCCACGCCATCGAGCGGGCGGTGGCCGAAGGTGTGGCCATAGGGGAAGTCGACCGCGGTCTCGATCCACTTCCAGCCTTCCGCCGCGATACGCGCCACCTCGGCTTCGAACTTCTCGGCCTGCAGCCGGTCGAGCAGCGCGACGTCCTCGAGCCAGCCGCCGTCATCGCTTTCGAAGAGATCGCGAAGAATATGTCCGCCTGCCTCGCGATAGGCGTCGAGGGTGACGAACAGGACGCGCTTGTCCGATGCACGAACCTTGTCCTCGGTCAGCCGCGCACGGATATACCAGGACTGCTGGGTGTGGCTCGAGGCGAGCATATCCCAGACCTGTTCCTGCCGCGCGTGATCGCTCGACACCGAAAATGCCATCAACTGTTCGAGCGTCATGCCGTCATCGGCGTAGATGTCGTGGAGCTTGGGCGAAACCTCGGCGAGCTTGAGGCGTTGCTTCACGACCGCGGGCGTGACCATGAAGGTCGCCGCGATCGTTTCGACGTCGGTGCCCTGTTCGACGAGCTTCTGCATCGACCGGAACTGGTCGAGCGGATGCAGCGGCTCGCGGTGGACATTCTCGGCGAGCGAATCTTCCTCGGCCGACACGGCCTCGTCCTCGCGGACGATGCAAGGGACGGGCTCGGTCTTCGCGAGACGCCGCTGCTTCACCAGCATCTGGAGCGCGCGGAAGCGGCGGCCACCTGCCGGGACTTCGAAAACCCCGGTTTCCTGACCGTCCTCATCGCGCTGCGCGCGCACGGTCAGGCTCTGGAGGAGGCCGCGCCGCGCGATGTCCGCCGCGAGACTGTCGATCGACACGCCGGCCTTCACACGCCGCACATTGGCCTGGCTCAGCACGAGCGCGCAGAAGGGAATTTCCCGCGCACCGCTGAGGGTGATTTTTGCCTGTTTCGTCATGATGCTTCTCCATGACAGGCCGCCGCGAGACTCTCTCCCGGCTCTCAGCCCGTCATGGCTCCGGCGCAGCCCTCTCCCTCTGAAGGGAAAGGACCGCGCCGGCGGCGAACGCGAGACTTGCTCAGTGCACCGAGGCCAGAAGCCTGGCACCCTTGGCTTCGAGCTCGAGCCGTCCGTCCTGATGCGGACGCTCGCGGGCCAGCGCGGTGATCCCCTGCACGAAGTCGAAGATCGATGCGGGCGGGTGCCCCTCTTCCTGCAGCACGCTGCGGATGATCCGCTCGCTCTCACCCTTCGAGAAGCCGCGTTTGCGCAGGAAGGTCTGCCGATCGTCATCATCGCGCGCGACGATCGCCGTGCGAGCCGCCTTGATCCCGTTGATGAAGGTTCCCGGCGACGATGAGGCGAAGCGTTCGAGCGCGGGCGCCGCTTCCTGCGCGAAGCGTCCTGCCGCGAACTTGCTGTGCCGGATGCTGATTTCCTCGAAGCCCTCCGCGCCCCAGATATTCCGGTTCATGCACACGGCGCGCAGATAGAAGGTCGCCATGCCGAGCGCTTTCGAGCCGACCTCGCTGTTCCAGCAATAGAAGCCGCGGAAGAAAAGATCGGGATCACCGTTGGGCAGGCGGCCGGCCTCGATCGGATTGGCGTCGTCGACAAGGAAGAGGAAGACGTCGCGATCGCTGGCGTAGAGCGTCGTCGTATCCTTCGTGACCTCGATGAAGGGATTGTGGCGCATCATCGACCAGTCGAGGAGACCCGGCACCTTCCACCGCGTGTCGCCGGTGCCATTGCCCGCGATCTTCATGACTGCGGCGACAAGCTCATGATCCCAGATGCGGCCATAATCGGGGCCGGTCACGGCACGCAGCTCGGTGCGCCCGTCGCCGGTCTCGAGCGTCTTCACCAATTCCCCGCGATGCGCGAGCAGACCGTGCTGCATGTTGATGCCCGCCAACGCGGCGGGAAGCTGGCGCAGATAAGCCGACGGCGCGCCGACGAGACTGCACATTTGCCCGAAAGACCAGTGCGTGGGCGCGACCGGCGCTTCGCGATCGGGAAGGAGCAGGCTCAGTCGCTCGGGCTCGTCGGGCGCGGCGATGACGCGAATGGCGCGGGTTTCGACAGTCCGCGCAGTCGCGGTCTCGGCCCGGACGCGCACCGCATCATAAAGGTCGGAGAGCGAAAGATAGCGTTCGTCGTCGAGCCGGGAGAACCACTCGGACGAGACGCGGCCGATGCGCTGGCCGCGCGAGATATCGACCTTGTAGCCCGGGGACGAATCGCGGGCGAGGGTGCTGGGTAGAAGTGTCATGGCGTGTCTCCGCGACGGGTCCGGAAGACTCTCTCCCGGTTTCAACCCGTCACCTGGGCCCTCTCTCCTCTCCCTCTGCGGCCGCCGAAGGGGGCCGCGCGTCGCGGCGGAACAGCCCGCCACGGACGCAGGTGTCGGCCGAGCCCGCTTGCTGCTATCGCCACCCGATGCGCGACACGTCCGACTGGAAGGGGCAGCTTCGCCTCGAAAGCTATTATGCGCGCTGGTCGGGATCGGTCGGCGATGCTCTTTTGCATCGCCATTTCGCTGCTCAGGCGATCTTCTCAGGGGAGCCCATCGCCGCGGTCGATGCTGAGGGCAGGCGGATCGAGGGCCAATGCCTGTTGATCGAACCCGACGCTGCCCACCGGTTGCTGCCTTCGCGCGACGCCGATCTCTGGTTTATCGAACCGACCGTCGCCTTCGGCCCTCCCGACGAGCTGAGAGCCAGGCTGAAAGGGGCGGAGCCGATCGTCGTGGGAAGACACGATCAATCGACCTTCTGGGAGCGGTGGCTCAAGAAGGGAGCGAAGGGAGCGATCGATCCGCGCATTGCCGGCGCCATGGCATCGATTGACCAACGCATGAAGGAAGGGCCGGTGCAGCTCGCCGATGCGGCGCAGGTGAGCGGGCTTTCCCTCGGTCGCTTCCGGCATCTCTTCGCATCCGAGGTCGGAATGCCATTCCAGCGCTATGTTCTTTGGCGCCGCCTGATCATCGCCTTCGACTCGCTTCAGGGTCAGAGCAATGTGACCGCCGCTGCACATGCGGCGGGCTTCGCTGACAGCGCCCATTTCGCGCGCACGATCAAGGCAATGTTCGGAATTCGCGCGAGCGATCTGCTCTTCGCGCCATAGCCCCTGCGTTCAAGCGCGTGGGCCGCCGCGCCGCTAGATGACCCGGATGACCGACAAGAACAGAGACTTCGTCCCGGCGCTCGGAAAAAGCGGATCGCTCGACCGTTATGATGCCGCCATCGCGCTCATGACGCGGGAGAAACGCTGGCGCAGCGACCTCGTCCGCCTCGTCGCTCCGCAAGCCGGCGAGCGGGTTGTCGATATCGGGTGCGGAACGGGAACGCTTGCCATCGCGCTGAAAGAGGCGGCGCCTGCGAGCGATATGCTCGCGGTCGACCCCGACCCGGCGGTGCTGGAGATCGCGCGCGCCAAAGCGGATGCAGCAGGCGCTGATATCCGATGGTTCGAGGCGATGGGCGACGAACTCGATGCCATCGACGCGCTCCAGCGATGCGACAAGATCGTCTCGAGCCTCGTACTCCACCAGTGCCCAATGGACGTCAAGCAAGCGATCGCCGCGCAGATGTTCAGGCTCCTGAAGCCCGGCGGCACTCTCTTCATCGCCGACTATGGCGAGCAGCGCTCACTCCTGATGCGCATGCTGTTTCGCCAGATTCAGCTGCTCGACGGGTTCAAATATACCGAGCCCAATGCCAAGGGCTGCGTCCCGGAAATCCTCACAGACGCGGGCTTCGAGGCGGTCGAAGAGGTAAAGATCATTCCCACGCCGACCGGCTCGATTTCGATCTACCGCGCGCGGCGATAGCGCTCAGCCGGGTGCCGCGCCCGTCGTCAGCCGTTCGCCGGTGAAGGGCTCAACGCCTGCCTCCAGGCGAGATAGAGCGCCCAGACCATCACGATCGCCACGATCATGAGAGTGGCCGCGACGATCGGGAGGACGAACGACGCCTCGCCGTTGACCGGCGCTGCGCCGCGCTCCAGCGCCTCCAGCCTGCCAAAGGCGCTCCGCCACCCGAAGCCGAGATTGTAGGTCCAGGCGGCGGCCAGCAGGCCGGCCGCACTATGCGGCCTGATGCGGAGCGACGTCACGGCCCCGAATATCATCAGGGCAACGCTGATATAGTCGACGAGCAACGCCTGAAGCGGTTGCCCCCAGACCATATGATACCAGGTTTCGAGGGTGAAATGGACCGTCGTCGCGAAAAGCGAAAACCAGGCAAGCCATGTCTCGGATCGGTGCCGCATCATCTATCCCCCCATAGAAGCGGCCCTTCCTAGACGAGCGCGACTCTGGCGCCAACAGTCCCCGCCCGCTCACCCGCGCCGGTGGCGACCGCGATGGTGGTGGTGCATTCGCCGCTTCTGATAGCGCCGCTCGTAGCGGTCGCGGCGTTCGTAGCGACGGTCGTATCCCCGATAATAGGGGTCGTAACCGCGATAGCCCCGGTCATTGCCATAATGGGGGCGGTCGTGCCGGTTGGAACGATAGTCGCGGTCGTGGCCCCGCGGCGCATCATGGCTGCGGCTATATCCGCCGCGATCGCCATGGTGCTGGGCAAGTGCCGTTCCGGGGAGCGCGAAGGCGAGCATCGCGGCCGCGACCGTCATCAGTTTTCGCATGTCAGTCTCTCCTTTTCGTGGCGTCCAAAGTCCCCTTCATCGTTGAATGCGCTGTGAATACTGGCTGTTTCACCCCCGATTCGACGGTGACCCGGCGTCTCTACGCGACAGGCCGATGGCGGGAGAGAGCGTCGCGACGGACGCTAGGCACCCGTCCCGCGTGGACGAAGCGGGACGGGTGCGGGCCCTTATTTGCCCTTTGCCGCTACCGCGGCCTGGACTCGGGCCTCAACCTGTTCGGGGCTCGGCTGGACGAGCATCTCGCCATTGACGAAGAAGGTCGGGGTGCCCTTGACGCCGACCGCACGCGCGTCGGCAATGTCCTGCTCCATCCACTTCATGGCATCGGCGGTCGGCATCGCGCGCGCCTTCGCGACATTGAGGCCGGCCTTCTCGGCCGCGGCCCAAGCGCCCTCCATCTTGCCGTCGTGCCAGTCGGGCTGCGCCTCAAGCAGCGCCGCCGTCACCGGCTCGAGCTTGCCTTGGACGCGCGCGGCTTCGAGGATCACGATCGCCTCGGCCGAGCCGGGGTGCAGCGGCAGGTAGCGCATCACGAGACGCACATCCTTGGGATATTTGGCGACGATGCCCTTCACCGTCGGATAAAAGGCGCGGCAGGCCTCGCACGACGGGTCGAAGAATTCGACGATGGTGACGGGCGCATTCTTGGGGCCGATGATCGGCGAGTGCGGACGAATGAGGCTGTCGACGGGCCCTGCCACGACCTTTTTCGTGGGTTCGCCCTCGGCGGTTCCGCTGTAGAGCATCGCGCCGCCGGTGAAGGCGAGGGCCGAGAAGACAAGCGTGGCAACGACACCGATACGTCTGTTCATGATTTCAGTCTCCTTTGGAAAGTCAGCAAGAGGGTGAGGATCGAAGCGAAGGCGGCGAGCGACAGCAGGGGCAGCGGCACCCCTCCGATCGCCATGCTCTCGCCCGAGCAGGACGGGCCGCCGGTGCAGGGGACGATCGGGGCCGGAATGACGCCGACGTAGAGCAGGCTATGATAGAGGGCGACGAGGCCGCCTCCCGCTGCCAGCGCCAGCCCGTAAGGCACAACGGCGCGGTCCGACTTGAACGCTGCGATGCCGAGAATGATCGCAAGCGGAAATATGAAGGCGCGCTGAAACCAGCAGAGGTCGCACGGCGCCTGGCCCATGACCTCGCCGACGAAGAGGACGGCTAGGCTCGACAGGAGGGCAATGGCCCAAGCCGCGCCAAGCGGACGCCATTTGTGCGGCGCGAGCAGCGGAAAGCTCGTCATCGCCGGCCACCTTTGAACTTGGACCTGGGCCGTCGCGGCGGCGGTTGCGGCTTGCTGTATTTGGACTTGAGGTAGCTGAGCAGGATGCCGTCGATCGACGCGATCATTCGCTGAAAGCTGGTCTTGATGCCGGGAAGCCGGAGCCAGGCAAAGGGCCCGCGGCAACGATAGCGGTGAACGAATTTCGTCCCGCTTGCCGTCGGGGTCAGGATGTAACTCTCCTCGAACTGGAGGATGAAGCTCGGCTTGACGTCGAGTATCAACTCCTCGCCGGGGCGCGCGGAGAGCACCGCCGCCGAGACTTCGAGAAACTTGGGTTTGTGCGGATCCATACGCATCGAATAGCGGATCGCGATCGGGTCCTCGGCAAGCCGCTCGATCCGGACATAGGGGTTCCAGATCCGGTGGTTCTCGAAATCGCCGAGGACCGCCCATATCTGTTCCGGACTATAGGGGAGGTCATGCTCCCGCTCGAACTCCATCAACTTCACTCCTCTATCGATCGGCCGCCGGGCTTTGCCCCGCCCCGATGTCGGTGACGCCAGCAGGCGATGGGTCGGCGTGCGCGCCGCCCGTTGTGAACCAGCGGCGCAGGCGCGGGGCCATCCGGCGTTCGAAGCCCGCCGCCAGGCTGAAGGACGCTGGCACGATCAGCAGCGTCAGCATCGTCGACAGGATGAGTCCGCCGATCACGGTGACCGCCATCGGCGCGCGCCATGCGCCGTCGCCGGTGAGCGAGAGCGCGGTCGGTATCATGCCGGCGACCATCGCCACGGTGGTCATCAGGATCGGTTGCGCGCGCTTGTGACCGGCATCGACGATCGCCTCGTCGCGCGGCACGCCGGATGCCATCTCCTCGATCGCGAAGTCAACGAGCAGGATACTGTTCTTGCCGACGATCCCGAGCAGCATCAGCACCCCGATGAAGACGGGGAGCGACAGCGGATAGCCGGTCAAGAGCAGCGCGATCGCGCCGCCGAGCGGAGCGAGCAGCAGCGAACCCATGTTGACGAAGGGCGGGATGATCTTGCGATAGAGCAGGATCAGGACGGCGAGCACGAGGAAGATGCCCGACACCACCGCGATCGCGAAGTTGCGCAGCATCTCGGCCTGCCATTTGGCGCTGCCGAGCACGAGCCGCGTGACGCCGGCAGGAAGCTGCTTGAGCGCCGGCAGGGCCTCGATCTCTTCCAACGCCTGACCCGTCACGAGGCCCGGGGCGAGGTCGGCCCCGATGGTAAGCTGGCGCACCTGATTGGTGCGATTGATCTGGGTCGGGCCAGCGCCGAAGCCGATTTCGGCGACGACCGACAGCGGCACGGTTCCGCCGTTCCGGGTCGGAACCGGCATATTGCGGAGCGTATCGAGCCGCTCGCGCGCGGTTTCCGCGAGCGCGACGCGGACCGGGATTTGGCGGTCTGACAGCGAGAATTTGGCGCTGTTCTGATCGATCTCGCCAAGTGTCGCGACGCGGATCGACTGACTCAGGGCCTGTGTCGTCACCCCGAGCTGCGCGGCGAGCGCGAAGCGAGGGCGTATGACGATCTCGGGGCGCTGAAGATTGCCCTCGACTCGCGGCGAGCGGATTTCCTTCACGCGTGCCATTTCGGCAAGCAGCCGGTTGCCGACATCGTCGAGCTTCTTCGGGTCGTCGCTGCCGAGCGTGATCGAGATGTCGCGGCTGCTGCCGCCGCCGCCGCCATGCTGTGACTGGAAGTTGATGCGGGCATCGGGAACCTGCGCGAGCCGCGGCGCGCGGTCCTTTTCGAACTCGGTCGAGGTGAGCTCGCGATCCTTGCGCAATTTCAGATAGACCGTCGCCGTGCCGACATCGATCCGCGACAGGGCGGATTCGACGAGCGGGTCGCGCTTCATGAGATCGGTCACCTCGTCGGCCACCGCCTCGGTCTGTTCGAGCGTTGCACCCGGGGCGAGCTGGATGGCGACGCGGCTCGTGTCGGAATCGATTGACGGCTGGAAGGTCATCGGGAGCAGCGAGAAGCTGAAAATGGTCGCGAAGAGCGCCAGCACACCGATGCCGACCACCCAGACGCGATGGTCCTTGATGTAACCGAGCCATTTACAGCGCCCGCCGCGCGCACGCGCGGCAGCGGCCCCGCTGGTATCGAGGCTCCAGCGCAAGATGCGCATATAGGTGTCGATCAGCGGGCCCTCGCCATGCTTTTGCGGACCCTGCGCGGAGAGAAAATAGGCGGCGAGCATGGGTGTGATCATGCGCGCGACCGCGAGGCTCATCAGCACCGCGGCCACGACCGTCAGTCCGAAATTCTTGAAATATTGCCCGGCGACGCCCGGCATTAGCCCGACCGGCAGGAACACCGCGACAATCGTCATGGTTGTCGCGAGCACCGCGAGGCCGATCTCGTCGGCGGCATCGATCGAGGCCTGATAGGCCGATTTGCCCATCCGCATGTGGCGCACGATATTCTCGATCTCGACGATCGCATCGTCGACCAGCACGCCGGCAACGAGGCTGAGCGCGAGCAAGGTCATCATGTTGAGCGAGAAGCCCATCAGGTCCATGAACAGAAAGGTCGGGACCGCCGACAGCGGGATGGCGAGCGCGGATATCAGCGTCGCCCGCCAGTCGCGCAAGAAAAGGAAGACGACGACGACTGCGAGGATCGCGCCCTCGACCATCGCATTGATCGCCGAATGATATTGACCCTTGGTATATTCGATATCGCTGAACAGCTCGGTGAATTTGACCTTGGGATTCTCCTTCTCGAGCTTGCGCAGTTCCTCGACCGCCGCGTCGTAAACGGTGACATCGGAGGCGCCCTTCGCGCGCTCGAACCCGAAGGTCAGCACCTGCCGCCCGTCCTGCTTCGAGACCGAGCGCTGCTCGGCGTAGAGATCCTTGACCTCTGCGATATCGGCAAGGCGCACGGTCCGGTTCGTCCCGACCGAGATCAGCGTCTCGCCGAGGGCGTTGGCGCTGCTGGCGTTGCCGAGGATGCGGACCGCCTGCTCGGACCCCGCGACCTCCATCCGGCCGCCGGCCGCATTGACGTTGAGCTGGACGAGCTGGGTGTTCACCGCTGCGGCGGTGAGACCATAGGCGCGCATCCGCTCGGGGTTGAGGATGACCCGGATTTCGCGGCTCACGCCGCCCCGTCGATAGGCGTCGCCCATGCCGGGGACCGCGATCAGCCGCTTCGCGACGACATTATCAACATACCAGCTCAATTCCTCAAGCGTCATGTCGGTGGCCGAGGCCGACCAATAGGCAAGCGTGTTGCCCGAGGTCGAGAGGCGGATAACCTGCGGTTCGAGGATGCCGTTCGGCAGGTTGCTGCGGATCTGGGTGATCTTGTCCCGGATATCGGTCACCGCCCGGTCGATCGGAGTGCCGATAGCGAACTGGACGAAGGTCTGCGACTGGCCTTCGGTAACCGTCGAATTGAGCTCGTCGATCCCCTCGATCGTCCGCACCGCCGCCTCGACGCGCTGCGTGACCTGCGTTTCGAGTTCGGTCGGCGCGGCTCCCGGCTGGGCGATGATGACGATGGCGCCCGGAAAATCGATGTCGGGATCGCTCTGGACCCCCATCATCAGGAAGGAGACGATGCCCGCCACCGTCAGACCGAAGAACATGACGAGCGGCGGGATCGGGTTCCGGATGGACCAGGCCGAGATATTCTTGAAGTTCATCCTCTCTCACCCTTCCGGTTCGATCCCGCCGCGACTGTGCGCCCTCAGCCCATGCTGCGATCGCGATAGGCGAGCAGGCGAAGCGCGTTGGCGACGACGACGAGGGTCGAGCCTTCGTGCGCCGCGACCGCCGCACCGATTCCGAGCCCGAAGATCGTCGCCGGCACGAGGACCACGACGACGCCGAGGCTGACCACCAGATTCTGGCGGATGATGCGGCGCGTCTGGCGGCTGAGCCCGATCGCGAACGGCAGATGAGCGAGGTCATCGGCCATCAGCGCGACGTCGGCGGTTTCGAGGGCGACATCGGACCCCGCGGCGCCCATCGCGATCCCGACGGTGGCGCTCGCCATCGCCGGTGCGTCATTGACACCGTCACCGACCATTGCGACCGGCTGCTGCGCCTTGAGGTCGCGAATGGCGTCGACCTTCTGATCGGGCATCAGGTCGCCCCAGGCCTCGTCGATCCCGACTTCGGCGGCAATCGATTCCGCGACCTTCTGGTGATCGCCCGAAATCATGATCATCCGGCCGATGCCGAGTTCGCGCAGTTTGGCGATCGCTTCGCGCGCCGCTTCGCGCGGCGTGTCCATCAGACCGATCGCGCCAAGGTCGCGGTCGCCCATTCGAACGACCATCGTCGTGCGGCCCTGCTCGCGGAGGCCGGCGATCGCAGCCGCCATTTCGCCGCCGATCGGCGCGATGCCGTCGGCACCAAACATTTCGGCCTTGCCGATCAGGACGGTCTCGCCCTCGACCTTCGCCGTGACGCCGCGACCCGTCAGGCTGTTGAGGTCGTCCGCTACCGGTACGCGCGTCGACGTCAGCATGGCCTCACCATCGCGCGCGATGGCGGCGGCAAGTGGATGATCGCTCAGCCGCTCGACCGCCACGGCGATGCGCAGCAGTTCCTCCTTCGGCACGCCGCTGGCCGGCAAGACATCGGTGATGCGCGGCTTTCCTTCGGTGAGCGTTCCCGTCTTGTCGAACGCCAGCGCAGTCAGCGAGCCGAGATTTTCGAGCGGGCCACCGCCTTTGACCAGCACGCCGCCGCGCGCCGCACGCGCAACGCCCGACAGGACGGCGCTCGGCGTCGCGATCGCGAGCGCGCAGGGGCTTGCCGCGACGAGGACCGCCATGGCGCGATAGAAGCTGTCGCGGAATGGTTCGTCGACAACGACCCAAGCAAAGAGCAGGACGAACACGAGCGCGAGAACGCTCGGTACGAAGATGCGCTCGAATTTGTCGGTGAAGCGCTGGGTCGGCGACTTCTGCGTTTCGGCCTCGCTCACCATCTTTACGACCTTGGCGAGCGTCGTATCGGCCGCAAGACGGGTTACCGCGATCTCGATCGCGCCATAGCCGTTGATGGTGCCTGCGAAGACGCGAAACTTCGCGTCGAGTGCATCGGGCTTTGCCGCGGCCTGCGCGCGATCGGTCACCGGTTCCTTGTCGACGGGGACGCTCTCGCCAGTCACCGGGGCCTGATCGATCGCCGTGCGGCCAACGACGACGAAGCCGTCGGCGGCAAGACGCTCGTTGGGCTTGACGATGACGGTGTCGCCAATCGCCAGTTGCTCGACGGGGACTTCGCGCGCCGTCCCGTCGGCATCCTTCACCGTCGCGGCCTGCGGCGCCAGCTCCGCAAGCGCCTCGATCGCGCGCTTGGCGCGGCCCATGGCATAGTGTTCGAGCGCATGGCCGAGGCTGAAGAGGAAGAGGAGCAGCGCGCCTTCGGCCCACGCACCGAGCGCGGCAGCGCCGGCCGCGGCGACGAGCATCAGCGTGTCGATCTCGAAGCGCTTGAGCTTCAGATTCTCGATGGCCTCGCGGACCGTAAACCAGGCGCCGAAGCCATAAGCGGCAATATAGAATGCGAGCGGCACCCACTCCGGTGCCGCGGCGAGCTTCTCGATGGCAAAGCCGATGCCGAGGACGAGACCGCACAGCAGCGCGAAGATCAGCTCGGTCCGCTCGCCGAAAATGCCGCCATGATCATGGCCATGGTCGTGGCTGTCCTCGCCCGTATGGCCATGTTTGTGATCAGGCCCATGCGCATGATCCGGTCCATGGTCATGGCCATCATCGCCATGTTGATGGGGGGCCTGTGCCGGGGCAACCGCGGCCACGGTAGCCGATTTCTGTGTGACGCCCATATCCGAGAGTGTCTTTCTGATCGTTTCGATGGAGGTCTCCGAGCGCTGGAACTCGGCGCGCAGCGTGCCGGCGGCGCCGACTTCGGCCTCGATCACGCCCGGCATTTCGCGAAGCTTCAGTCCGATGGTCCGCGCGCGACGGGCGTGGCCGACGCCTTCGAGGTCGTCCCAGAAGAGATGTTGATATTGGCCAGTGAGCTCGGCACCGGCGCTGCGCGCGAGTTGCCGCACACGTTCGAGCGGGAGAATATCCGGACGGTAGTGGATGCAGAGCTGCGGCGGCGAACCGTCGCTCGAGCGGACCACATGGACCTTGTCGACGCCTTCGCGTCCTTCGAGTTCGCCCATCAGGCGCGCGACGCAGCGGTCGGCGGTGTCGGCGACTTCAGGGAGGAGAAGCGGAATATCGAGCCGCAACTGGTCACTCATGATGCCATCCTTTTCTCTTGGCGATCGGCACTGCGATCCGGACTTACACGAAACGCCCGGCAGGATGAGGTGCGGGAGCCATTGCGGGATGCGACCCGGCTCCCGCACCTCCCTGACAGCCGGAGATCCCTGCCCGTGGTGAGGGGGGCGATTGAGAGGGGCCTCCGACGGCCAGGTTTCGAATTCATTATCATGCGCGACGTCCGCTCGGCCGCGCGTAGCGGGACTGGACCGTCGTGCGGCGGAAATGCTTTTCCAGCGCAGCGTTCGAGCGGCGCAGGAACACCGAGCAGGCGCGGCGCAGGAAGGGATAGCCGAGCCACGAGAAGAAACCGCGGCAATCGAGCCGGTGCGTCACCTCGACACCCTGCCCGAGCTTTTCGAGCCGGTAGCTTTCCTCGATGACGAGGAGGCCGCGCATACCCGTCCGCCAGGAGAAGCCAGAGAGCCAGTCGAGCCGCGTGATCCGGCCCTCGGCAGACAGTTCCGGCCCGCGCGGTCCGCGCGGCGAGTAGACATAGTCGACGCGTTCTTCATCTCCCGGGCGATCGGTGAAGCGAAGCGTCGGATGCCAGTCGCCGTAGCGCTCGATATCGACGAGCAGACGCCAGACGCGCCCGATCGGGACCGGCAAGCGGAGCGAGGTGCCTACCGAGAACATCGGAGACCTCCTCGCTCGCGCGAGCTGGTCCGCGACGCAGGCCGGGGACCTGCGCCGCGGTGTAGACCGGCAAGATGCCGGTCAGCTCTGAACATCGGGGGGCTCCGCGGCGGATTTCCCGCCGAGGATGTCGACCGCTTCGAGCGTGATGAGCCCGATGTCCGGTATTTCGGTCAGCTGCGCCGCGAAGTCGCGGAGCCGCTGCCCCTCGTCGATGATCTCGATCACGACCGCCCGGTCATTCTCCAGCGCATGCTTGCGGTGGAGATGCGCCGAGCGACCGAAACCGAGAACCGCTTCGAGCACCGTAACGCCTGCCAGCTTTTGCTGGCGAGCGAGTTCGGAGATGAATTCGAAGACCCGCTGATCACCGAAGAAGGCGGATTCATCGGTGTAGATGCGCAAGAGCTTGGATGCTTTTGTCATGACAGTCTCTCCCTATTCCGCGACCGGCTGCACTGCCGGCTCCGCTCTCCGCTTCAGGAACTTCGGCTGCCAGTCCGCCCCGAGAACGACCTTCGCGATCGCGGGGAGCACGAGCAGCGTCAGGATCGTCGCCGCGATGAGGCCGCCTATGACGGTGGTCGCGAGCGGCTTCTGCACTTCGGCGCCGGTTCCGGTCGCGATCGCCATCGGCACGAAGCCGATCGCGGGCACGAAGCCGGTCATGATCACCGCACGCATCTTCTCGGTCATGCCCTCGCGGATTGCCTCCGTGAGCGGGACATCATTCTCAAGCCGCTCGCGGATCGCCGTCATGACGACGAGACCGTTGAGCACCGCGACGCCGGCAAGGCAGATGAAGCCCACCGCCGCAGACACCGAAAAGTTGATCCCGGTAAGCGCGAGGGTGAACACCCCGCCCGCGAGGCCCAGCGGCACCGCGAGGAACACGGCGGTCGCGCGTCCGAAGGTGCCGAGCGCCATGTAGAGCAGGATGAAAATGCCCGCGAAGCAGAGCGGCACCACGATGGAGAGCCGCTTCGACGCAGCCTGCAGGCTTTCGAACTGCCCGCCCCATTCGAGATAATAGCCCGCCGGGAGCTTCACATTGGCAATCTTCGCCTGCGCTTCCGCCACGAAGGACCCCGCATCGCGGCCTTCGAGGTTCACCTGCACGACGACGCGCCGCTTGCCATTCTCGCGGCTGATCTGGTTGAGCCCTTCGGTCAGCCGGATCTGCGCCACTTGCGCGAGCGGTATCTGCCCGCGATTGTCGCCTTCCGAAGGAAGGAGGACAGGAAGCGCGCGAATATCGTCGAGATTCACGCGCGTTGCGTCTGGAACGCGCACGGTGATGTCGAAGCGCCGGTCGCCCTCATAGAGCAGGCCCGATTCGCGCCCGCCGAGCGCTGCCGACACGGTGTCGGCGACTTCCTGGACCGACAGGCCGTACCTCGCAATCGCGTTGCGATCGAGCTTCACGTCGAGCATCGGAGCCCCGCCGACTTGGTCGGCCTTGACGCTGCCCGCTCCCGGAATGCCCTGAAGCACCTTCACCATCTCGTTCGCGGCGAGCGACATCTTGTCGAGGTCGTCGCCATAGAGCTTGATCGCGACGTCACCGCGGACACCCGCAATCAGTTCGTTGAAGCGAAGCTCGATCGGCTGGCTGACCTCGTAGAGCTGGCCGAGCTGGCCGCCAGCGGCCTTCTCGATGCGCTCGACCACGTCGGCCTTGGAATCGACCCCGACGGGCCATTGGTCTTGCGGTTTCAGAATGATGAAACCGTCCGAGATGTTCGGCGGCATCGGATCAGTCGCGACCTCGGCTGTACCGGTCTTCGAGAACATCAGCTCGACCTCGGGCAATTTCGAGATGGCTGTCTCGACGTTGCGCTGCATCGCAAGCGACTGTTCGAGGCTGACCGACGGCACGCGCGTCGAGGCGAGCGCCATATTCTTCTCATCGAGCTGCGGAATGAATTCCGAGCCAAGCAGGCCGAACGCCGGGATGGCGAAGAGGAAGAAAGCAAAGCCGCCCGCGATGAAAGGCCAGGGCTTGGCAATCGCCTTATCGAGCAGCGGCAGATAGCGCTCCTTCGATTTGCGGATTGCCCAGACTTCCTTCTCGGCAACCTTGCCGCGGATCATCAGCGCGACAAGCGCCGGAACCAGCGTGATAGCGAGAATGAAGGCGGCAACGAGCGCGAGCATGATGGTAATGGCCATCGGCGAGAAGGTCTTGCCCTCGACGCCCGTGAACATCAGCAGCGGCGCGAAGGCGAGCAGGATGATCGCTTGCCCGAAGACGGTCGGTTTGATCATCTCCTGGCTGGCGCGCATCGTCTCCTCGAGACGTTCGCGAAGATTGAGCAATCTCCCTTCATGTTCCTGCCGGTGCGCCAGTCTGGCGAGGCAGTTTTCGATGATGATCACCGCCCCGTCGACGATCAGACCAAAGTCGAGCGCGCCGAGGCTCATCAGGTTACCGGGGACCCGGAACGCGTTCATGCCCATCGCCATCATCAGGAAGGAGAAGGGAATGACGAGCACCGCGATAATCGCGGCGCGCCAGTTGCCGAGCAGGAAGAAGAGCGCGGCCGCCACGAGCAGCGCGCCTTCGGTGAGGTTCTTTTCAACCGTGCCGACGGTCGCGTTCACGAGCTTGGCGCGGTCGAGCACCACTTTCACCTCGACACCCGGCGGCAGCGTCTTCGACACCTGCGCGATCTTCGCCGAGACGTCCTCCGCAACCGTGCGGCTGTTCTGACCGATCAGCATGAGCACGGTCCCGATGACGGCCTCCTTGCCGTTCATGCTGCCCGCACCGGTTCTAAGATCGCCGCCAATCTTCACATTGGCAAGCTGCCCGACGGTGACGGGGACGCCGCCGCGCGTCGCGACGACCGCGTTGCGGATCTCGTCGACCGAGCGGACGCGTGCATCGACGCGCACGAGATAGGCCTCGCCTGCCCGGTTGTAGTAGTTGGCACCGACCGCGAGATTGGCGCGTTCGAGGGCTTCGCCGAGTTCGCCGTACGAAATGCCGTAGCTGGTGAGACGGGTCGGATCGGGCTCGACCACGAAGGTCTTGGCATAGCCGCCGATCGAGTCGACGCCGGCGACGCCGCCGACCGACTTGAGCTGTGGGCTGACGATCCAGTCCTGCACCGTGCGAAGATAGCCCGATTTGGCGATCTCGTCGGTGAGGATATCGCCCTCGGGGGTCAGATAGCTGCCGTCCGGCTGCCAGCCGGGTTGGCCCGCTACCTTCTTGGCACCCTTTCCGTCGGCATTCTTATAGCCGACGGTGTACATGACGACTTCGCCAAGACCGGTCGTCACGGGACCGATCTGCGGCTGCGCTCCATCGGGGAGATTTTCGCCCGCCTGCAGCAGCCGCTCGCCCACCTGCTGGCGTGCGAAATACAGATCGGTTTCATCGGTGAAGATTGCCGTCACCTGGCTGAATCCGTTGCGCGAGATCGAGCGTGTCGTCTCGAGCCCCGGAATGCCAGCCAGCGAGATTTCGATCGGGTAGGTTACGAGCTTCTCGATTTCGACCGGCGAAAGACGCGGATCGATCGTGTTGATTTGCACCTGCTTGTTGGTGATGTCGGGAACCGCGTCGATCGGCAGCTTGGTGAGCTGCCATACGCCGAGCCCGGCTATCACGAGGAAGAGAAAGAGTACCGCCCAGCGCGCGCGGACGGATAGCGCCATCAGTTTCGCGATCACGGTTTATTCCTCCTCGCCCGCGCCCTTGCCGAGTTCGGCCTTGAGCAGGAATGCGTTCTTGGTCGCGACGATCTGGCCCGGCTTTAGCCCGGAGAGGATTTCAACGCGGCCGGCGCTACGCTGCCCGACAGTGACCTGCTGCGCGCGGAAGCCATCCTTGGTGCGCACGAACACCACGTCGCGGCCTTCGAGCGTCTGGAGGGCTTCGTCGGCGATCACGATTCGGGCGGGGCCACCGGCTTCGGCGCCGCGGCTCGGAAGCAGACGTACCCGAACCGCAAGGCCCGGCTGCAACGCGCCAGGCACGTCGAGCACGGCGGTTGCCGAGCGCGTGTCGCCGGACAGGCCGGGGGTCACAGCCCGCACGCGGGCATCGATCGTCCGGCCGTCGGGAAGTTCGATGATCGCACGATCTCCGAGCGAGAGCCGCTGTGCATCGGCCGGACCAACCGCGGCCTCGATCTGCACCTTGCTGGGATCGGCAACGCGGAACAGTTCGGTTTCGGGCTGGACAAAGGCCCCAAGGCTGGCGTTCTCGGCCGTAATCCGCCCCGAGATCGGACTTGCCACAATGACACTGCTGCCATCGCGCGTGACCTGCGCCGCGCTCGCGGCGGCGCGGGCGCGCTGCGCTTCCGCCGCGGCAGCCGCGGCTTCGGCTTGCGCCTGCTCATAGTCGACGCGCGCCGACACCTTCTGGTCGAAAAGGGTCTTCTCGCGGTGGAGATTTTTCTGCGCGAGCGTCGAGCGTGCATCGGCGGCAATCCGTTCGGCCGCAATCTGGGCGGCGTCGCGGCTTTGCACGATCGCGATCGTCTCACCGGCGCTGACCGGATCGCCGAGCCGCTTGAAAAGACGGGTGACCGCGCCGCCAGCGCGGGCGGTGACGATCGCCTCGCCGCTCGGCGAAGCGGTAACGGTCGCTTGCGAGATGATTTCCGAACCGAGTCCGCCGGCGCCGATCGTCTCGACGCCGATTTCGGCGGCTTTGATCGCTTCGGGCGTGATGGCGAGGCTGCTCGGAAGGGCTTCGCTCGCCGCTTCCTCTTCGCCTTCGGCAGCCGGCGCGGCGGCCGGGTCGGCGGTGCAGCGTGCAACGCCGAAGCCCGTGACGGCCGCGAGTATCATGGCGCCCGCGACAGTGCCGAGGAGACGCTTGTCCTTGGTGATCATATTCTATCTCCGCTGTTGATGCGGTTCGCGCGCCGACCGGCGGCGCACCCCTGTTGACTTGGAAGGACGATGGCGAAGGCGCCTCCGTCCACTGGAAGGCTCGGCGCGCTCATGGCTGGTGATCCGCATCGCCGTCGGCGGCTGCCTGGCGCGAGAGGATGGCGCGGGCTTCGGCCCGGGCCTGGCGCGCCGCGATCAGCTCGGCCTGAGTCGCCGCATAGGCCTGCTGCGCGTCGATATATTCGACGAGCGAGGACTTGCCGGCGCGGTAGCTGAGTTCGGCGAGCCGGACACCTTCGCGCGCCTGCTCGATGCCGCTGCCCTCAAGCGCCGCGAGGCGGGCCTCTGCGGCTTCAAGTTCGGCCTGCGCATTGGCGATCTCCGCCTGAGCGTTGACCACTGCATTCTCGCGCCGCGCAATGGCGGCGCCGACATCGGACTTGGCCGCCGAGATGTTGCCGCGGTTGCGGTCGAAGACGGGGAGCGGCACGGAGACGTTGGCGATCAATGCACGATCGCCGGTGTCGCGAAGCTGACGCACCCCGAAGCCGACCGACGGGTCGAGCCGGCCATCGGCGCGCTGCCCCTGGAGCCGCGCCTCAGCAATCAGCTTCTCGGTTTCTGCCAAGCGAACGTCGAGCGTCGCGAGCGAGTCCACCGTCTCCGGTGCCACCCACATATCGCCTTCCATCAACTCGGCAGGCGGGACGGAGCTTCCGAGGAGCGCCGCGAGCGAACGCCGTGCGGTTCTTTCTTCGACCTCGGCCGTGCGTAGCTCGGCGGTGGCCTGAACGAGAGCCGCATTGGCGCGGAACGCGCGGAGCGGCGGCTCGTTGCCGGTATCGACCATGGCCTGTGCCACGCGGACGAGTTCACGGGCACGCGCTTCATTTTCGCGTGCGAGCGCGAGGCTATCGCGCGCCGCGAGAGCGGTCGCGAACTGGTTGCGGACATCGAGCGCAAGATCTGCGCGCGCAATCTCCAACCTGTACTTCGCAGCCAGAAACTCGGCGTCGGCGAGCGTCATGCGCGCCCGACGCCGGCCCCCGATATCGAGACGCTGGTTTACCGACACAGTCGTTTCGAGACCGTTTAGGCCCGAATAGGGGCCGGTGCCCGCGAAATTCTCGACATCGACATTGAGCGTCGGATTGTAGCGATAGCCCGCCTGACGCTGGCGACCGCGAGCGGCCTCCACTTCGGCTTCGGCAGCAACCACGCGCGGCGAGCGCGCGTCGGCTTCCTCCATCGCTTGCGCGAGGGACAATCGAGCGGGAAGCGGGCCGGTACGCACGGCCTCGCCTGCGGAAGAAGGCGGTCCCACCAACTCCGTCGCTGCCGTCTGGGCAGCGGCGGGCGCGGAATTTGCGCCTGCAACGAGCGCCACGAGACTCGCGGCGACAACTATGGATTTCATGAAAAAGATACTCCTGACGTTTCCAGGGAGAAGCGCACGCGAAGGGCGCGCGCAGACCTAGAGCGTCAGGCGATTGGAGGGCGGAACGTGCCGATATAGGCGACGGGCGGCAAGGCTGCCGTCAGGATGCGCGTGTGCGCTTCAGGGACAGGTGTTTCGGTCGCTGCCGACAGCGTTTCCGCCGGGACGCCCGAATGGTGACCATGGCAACCATGAGCGGCGGCGGGCACCTGCTGCTTTTCGCCGGGAGAGGATTTTTTCTTGTCGACTTCGGCGCTTTCGATCGCCGGTGCGGAAACGCAGCCGGCTTCGATCGCCGCGACAAAAAGGCTCGCCTCGGCCCGATCCTCGGTCGCATGTGCGAGCGACCCCGCAACCGTTCCGGATGCAAGGAGAAGAGTCAGGAGGAAGAGGATCACCCGTCGCATTGAGACCGGCCCCTAGCATCGAAACGGCGCGGTGAAAAGTAGAAGATTTTCAATCAACTTCGGCGGCACTCTTCGATGCCTCGAACCGTCTCCGTAATATTATCTCATGGAGGCAACGGAGAAGTGCATCTTGCCCCGCTATAGTTGCAGGACGGTCTAAGTAAACAGGATATCCGCCGAACAATCGCGCGTTAGGCACAATAATTCTACGAATGTCTTTTGCTGTTATTTCTATCGCTCCGCTATTGGCTCCCGCCTCCTTTGTTCGTGACGACATTCGAGCGATATGCTTCCCGTCAGACAAGGGCGTAAATCGGAAGCCGAGCGGCACAGCGTCCTGCCGGAACATCAGGGCTTGACCCTGTATCTACTGCAGGGTGCAAAAGCCTGCGGTGGACAAAAAAGGGGAAGAGCATGGTGCCGCCGATAGCAAAACCCGTGAGCAAGGCCGTCATCGAGCCGCTGCTGCGCGATCAATATCGCCTATTTTGCGAATCACGCCGGATCGGAGATGAAGCCGCTGCGTGGCAGGCGCTCGAATGGGAACATATATTGAGCCAGCCCTTTATGGGCGCGCATCTCGCCTCCCACTGGCACATGTTTCGCTACGCGATAGAGCTCGGCGATGCCCGCGAGGCTGCCGGCCAGGCGATGCGGTTCCTGCTCGTTCCGCTCGGTTCGCTGACCGGCCGTCTCCCAGCAGGGAATATTGGCCGCGCGCGGGTGAGCGCCTTCGAGCCGATGCCGATGCCGAAAGCTTTGGAAGCGCTGATCGAGACGGCCCGGTCGAGGGAGGGAGGCGCTGCGCGAACCGATTGATCCGGTTTTGGACTTCCGGAACCGGTCATTCGCTGTTAGGGGCGCGACCATGTCCGGCGCTCCCCTTCGCCTGTTGCTTGTGTTCATCCTGCTGCTCAGCGGGCTCCACAATGCTGCGCCGGCGATGGCGGGCATGACGCATCACGCGACGGATTCGCATCTGTCCCACCATGTCGAGCCGGGCCATGCGTCGGATAGGAACACGCAAGAAGGTCAGCAGGACGCCGACCTCCACGGCAGTCACCATAATTGCCCGGTCGCATCCGATCAGGCCCTTTCGGGTCATGACGATCTGTCCTGTTTTTCCGGCGGCCTGCACTTTGCGCTGCCCGCGACGCGCCTCGCTTCGCGCGCGCTCGCACCGCCCCTGAACCCGCCCCTCGCCTGAACGAAGCCTGCCGCGCGGCCCCTTTTCGGCCTGCGCTCAGTCGAACCGTTCAGGAGTGATCATTCATGCATATCCATATGCGCGCCGCCCTGTTGGCTGGGGCTGCGCTGCTGGCGGGGTCCGTTTGGGCCCAGCCGCTAACGCTCGACCAAGCGGTCGAGCGGGCCATCGCTGCATCGCCCGAGCTTAGAGCGGGCGAAGCGGGGGTCGACGCTGCGCGCGCCGACCAGCTGCAAGCCCGCGTCCGCCCCAATCCGACCGTGTCGGTCGACATGGACAATGGCGTCGGGACGGGCGGCTATGGCCTGTTCCGGCAATCGGAACTCACCGTCACCTATTCGCAGCCGCTTGAACGCGGGGGCAAGCGCGAGGCGCGGATGGCTCTTGCCGAGCGCGGTGTCGTACTCGCCGAGGCGCAGTGGCGGCTCGTCCGGCTCGACATCGCCCAGGAAGTGCAGCGCGCCTATATCGACGTCCAGATCGCCGAGCAGATGGTCTGGATCGCAGAGGATCGCGTCAAACTTGAAAAGGAGATGCGGACCGAGGCCATACGCCGCGTGCGCGGCTACAAGGATCCGCTGTTCGTGGAGACGCGCGCTGATGCCCGCATTCTCGAAGCCGAACTGGCCCTTAAGGAAGCCCAGGCGAAGAGGCAATCCGCACGCGCATTGCTCACCTCCTTCTGGGGCGGCACGCCTGATAGCCTCGTTATCGCCGAGGGGATCGAGAAACCCGATCCGCGCGATCCGCCGCTGGCCGAAGCCGACGCGGCGGTCTTCGACGCCGCGGTCGACCGGGCCCGGGCGCAGGTTGTCGTCGAGCAGAGCCGTGCGCACCAGGACTATACGGTCTCGGGCGGAACGCGCTTTCTTCGCGAAACCAACGATGTCGCCGTTCTTGGCGGCATCTCGATCCCGCTCGGACGGTTCGATCGCAACCAGGGCAATATCGCCCGGGCGCAGGCCGAACGACGGCAGCTCGAATTCCAGTCCGAAGCGAGCCGCCTCGAACGGCTGCGGCGCCTCGCGTCGCTGCGCGCCGATGCCGACGCCGCACGGGTGCGGGCCGAGGGCATCATGAACGACGTCTATCCCAAGGCGGTGAAGACGCTCGGTCAGGTGCGCGAAGGCTATGCCCGCGGCGGCTTTCTGTTCGCCGATGTGCAGGATGCCGCCGACGTCATCATCCAGATCCAGGGTCAGTGGGCCGAAGCCATGACGCGCTACCGCGATTTGCTCGCGGAAATCGATCGCCTGACCGGCCGCTTCGATGCGGCTCCCCTTGCGGAGAATATTCCATGAAGAAGTTTCCTTTTCCCGCCGCGGCTGCGGCGCTTTTCCTTGCCGTGCCTCTCGCCGCCTGCGGCGGCGGAGCCGAGAGCGAAGACAAGCATGAAGAAGGCGAAAGCCACGCCGAGGGCGAAGGCGAGGAAGATGCCAAAGGCCCGAACGGCGGCAAATTGCTCAAGAACGGCGATTTCGCTGTCGAGGTCACGATCTTCGAGAATGGCACCGAGCCGCAATTTCGCGTTTTCGCAACGCGGGACGGCAAGCCGGTGGACCCCAAGGATGTCCAGCTCGCCATCACGCTCACGCGGCTTGGCGGCGATGTCGATCGCTTCACCTTCCGCCCGCAGGGCAAATTCCTCGCAGGCCATGGCGTCGTCACTGAACCGCACAGCTTCGATGTCGAGGTTGTCGCGGTGACGGGCGGCAAGCGCTACGTCTGGAAATATGCGAACCCCGAAGGGCGCACGCGGATCGCGGCCGACGCCGCGAAGGCCGGCGGCATCGAAACCGCGGTCGTCGGACCGGCGACCGTCGGCGAGATGCGCGAACTCTACGGCACCGTCCAACTGTCGCCGACCGCCCGCTCCGAAATTCGCGGCCAGTTCCCCGGTCGCGTCGTCTCGGTGACCAAGGCGGTGGGCGATAGCGTCCGCCGCGGAGAGCTTCTCGCGCGCATCGAGTCGAGCGAGAGCCTCCAGGTCTATCCGGTCTATGCGACGGTCGGCGGCGTGATCGCTGAGCGCAACGCTAACCCCGGTGACGTCACCGACGGGCGCGCGCTCTATGTGGTCACCGACCCGGCGCAGACCACGGTCGTCTTCAACATCTTCCCCCGCGACCTCGCGATTATCCGTCCAGGGATGCGGGTGACCGTGGAGACGCAAGACGGCGCCGAAATCGCGACCGCGCCGCTCGGGCAGTTCCTGCCCGACGGCAATGTAGAGGCGGGCACCGCTCTCATCCGCGCGACGATCCCCAACCGTTCGGGAACGCTCCGCCCCGGCATGGCCTTGCGCGGCCGCGTGATGGTCAACCCCGTCACCGTGCCGCTCGCCGTGCGCACCGAGGCGATCCAGCCCTTCCGCGACTTCAAGGTGGTTTTTGCCAATTTCGGGCAGGACTATGAGGTCCGGATGCTGAAGCTCGGCCGTTCGTCGCCCGAATGGACCGAGGTCTTGTCGGGCATCAAGCCCGGCACCGCCTATGTCACCAAGGGCAGTTTCCTCGTTCGCGCCGACATCGAAAAGTCCGGCGCGGGCCACGACCATTGATCGGGGAGCAGGATAACATGCTAGCCAGAACCATAGGCTTTTCGATCCGGCAACGATGGCTCGTCCTCGCGGTCGTCGCGCTCCTGTGCGCGATCGGCGCGTGGAGCGCGACCAAATTGCCCATCGACGCCGTTCCCGACATCACCAACGTCCAGGTCCAGATCAACACAAAAGCGGAAGGCTATTCGCCGCTCGAATCCGAGCAGCGCATCACCTATCCGATCGAGACCGCGATCGCGGGCATCCCGAACCTCAACTATACCAGATCGATCTCGCGCTACGGGCTCAGCCAGGTCACCGTCGTTTTCGAGGACGGGACCGACATCTATTTCGCGCGCCAGCAGGTCAACGAGCGGCTCCAGGCCGCGCGCGGCCAGCTTCCACCCGGAATGGAGCCCGAAATGGGGCCGATTTCTACCGGCCTCGGCGAGATCTTCATGTTCTCGATCGAAGCCGAACCGGGCGCACGAAAGCCCGATGGCACGCCCTACACGGCGGAAGACCTCCGAACGATGTCCGACTGGGTCATCCGGCCGCAGATGCGGACGATTCCGGGGGTCGCCGAGATCAACACGATCGGCGGCTATGCCCGCCAATATCATGTGACCCCCAATCCGGCTTCGCTTGCATCGCTCAATCTCTCGCTCAACGATGTCGTCACCGCGCTCGAGGCCAATAATGCCAATCGCGGCGCCGGCTATGTCGAGCGCAGCGGCGAACAGATATTGATCCGCGTTCCGGGTCAGGCCAATAATGAGCGCGATCTGTCGCAGATCATCGTCACCACCCGCGGCGGCGTTCCGATCCGGATCGCCGACGTCGCCGATGTCGCGATCGGATCGGGCCTTCGCACGGGCGCCGCGACCGAGAATGGCAAGGAGGTCGTCCTTGCAACGGTCTCGATGCTGATCGGCGAAAATCCGCGCGTGGTGGCACAGGCCTCGGCCGAACGGCTCGTCGAAGCCTCGCGTGCCTTGCCGAAGGGCGTGGTTGCGAAGCCGCTCTATGATCGCACCGCACTCGTCGAACGGACCATTTCGACGGTGCAGAAGAATCTCGCCGAGGGCGCGCTGCTCGTCATCGTGATCCTCTTCCTGCTGCTCGGCAATTTCCGTGCGGCGCTGATAACGGCGGCGGTCATTCCCGTTGCCATGCTGATGACGCTGACGGGCATGCTCCAGACGCGGACATCGGCGAACCTCATGAGTCTCGGCGCGCTCGACTTCGGCCTCATCGTCGACGGGGCCGTCATCATCGTCGAAAATTGTCTCCGCAGGCTTGGCGAGGCCCAGCACAGGCTCGGACGCCTGCTCGATCGCGACGAACGCTTCGGCCTCGTTGCCTCGGCGAGCGCCGAGGTGATCAAGCCGAGCATCTTCGGCATTATCATCATCACCGCGGTCTATCTGCCGATCTTCGCGCTCGAAGGCGTCGAAGGAAAGACCTTCCATCCGATGGCGATCACGGTCGTCCTCGCGCTAACCGCCGCTTTGCTCCTGTCGCTCACCCTGGTTCCGGCCGCGGTGGCGCTCTTCGTTACCGGCAAGGTCGAGGAGAAGGAGAATTGGCTGATGCGCGGTCTCGGCAAGGGCTATCGTCCGATGCTCGACCGAGTCCTGAATTGGCCAAAGGCGGCGCTTTCGGGCGCGCTGCTGCTCGTCGCACTCAGCGGCGTGGCAGCGACGAGTCTTGGGTCCGAGTTCATTCCGGACCTCGACGAAGGCGATATCGCGATGCACGCGATGCGCATTCCGGGAACGAGCCTCACCCAGTCGATCGCGATGCAGGAGGCGCTGGAGAAGAGAATCAGGCAGTTCCCCGAAGTCGAGCGGGTGTTCGCGAAGATCGGTACGCCCGAGGTCGCGACCGATCCGATGCCGCCGTCGGTCGCCGACAATTTCATCATGCTCAAGGACCGGAAGGAGTGGCCCGACCCCAGAAAGCCGCGCGACCAGCTCGTCGCCGAGCTTAACAAGGCGGTGAACGAAGTGCCGGGGAATAATTATGAGTTCACCCAACCGGTGAAGATGCGGATGAATGAGCTGATCGCCGGCGTTCGCGCCGACGTTGCGATCAAGCTGTTCGGCGACGATCTCGATCAACTGCTCGAAACCGGGCAGGCGATCGAGGAAGTCGCCGGCGGAGTCGCGGGCGCGCAGGACGTGAAACTCGAACAGGTCACCGGCCTGCCAATGCTCTCGGTCACGCCCGATCGCGACAAGCTTGCGCGCTATGGCGTGAGCATGGAGACGGTCCAGGATGCGGTTTCGACCGCGACCGGGGGCCGGCAGGCGGGCGAGCTCTTCGAGGGCGACCGGCGTTTCGATGTCGTCGTCCGGCTTCCCGAAGCCATTCGCACCGACCTCGCGTCGCTCGGCAACCTCCCCGTCGCGCTTCCTGCCGGCGGCTTCGTGCCGCTTTCGGAATTGGCAGACATTTCGCTTGCAGCCGGGCCGAACCAGATCAGCCGCGAAAATGGCAAGCGCCGCGCGGTGATCACGGCGAATGTCCGGGGCCGCGATCTTGGCTCGTTTATCGACGAACTGACCCGGAAGGTGGAAGCCGATGTCGTGCTGCCCGACGGCTACTATGTCGATTATGGCGGGACGTTCGAGCAGCTTCAGTCGGCGACCGAGCGCCTCCAGATCGTGGTGCCGCTCGTTCTGCTGCTGATCTTCGGCTTGCTGTTCATGCTGTTCGGGTCGGTTCGCGATGCGGCGATCGTCTTCTCGGGCGTGCCGCTGGCGCTGACGGGCGGCGTCGCGGCGCTGGCGCTTCGCGACATTCCGCTCTCGATCTCGGCGGGCGTCGGGTTCATCGCACTCTCCGGGGTCGCGGTGCTCAACGGCGTGGTGATGCTGTCCTTCATCAATGATTTGCGCGAACGCGGAAAAGCGCTCGTCGATGCGATCCGCGAAGGCGCACTTACCCGCCTCAGGCCGGTGATGATGACCGCGCTCGTCGCGTCGCTCGGGTTCGTACCGATGGCGCTCAATGTCGGGGCGGGATCCGAGGTGCAGCGGCCGCTGGCGACCGTCGTCATCGGCGGGATCATCTCCTCGACGATCCTGACGCTACTGGTGCTGCCTGCGCTTTACCTCCTGGTCCATCGACGGACCGCGAAGATCGAAGAGGAAGAGTTGGCGCGCCCGAGCGGCGTGCCCAGCCCCGCGGGCTGAGACCCTCCCGGATGGCCGCCATTCCCCCCTGTCGGCGGCAACCGGGAATGCGACTGGGGCGGAACCCAAGAGGGTTCCGCCTCCTTTTAGGGATGGTGAGGATTGAGGAGCTTGCAATGAAAGAAAAAGCATCCGGGAGCGATCGCGAGAAGCGAACGCTCCAGATCGTTCTCGTCCTGAACGCGGCGATTGCGATCGCCTTCCTTGTAACCGGCGCGCTCGGCGATTCGAGCGCGCTCATCGCCAACGGGCTCGACAATCTGTCCGACGCCGCGGTTTATGCCTTGAGCCTCGTTGCGCTCAGCCACGGCCTGCAATGGAAAACCCGTGCAGCCACGGCATCGGGCGTCATGCTGCTGATCTTTGCGGCCGGCGTCCTGTTCGACGTCGGACGCCGCTATTTCGAAGGCAGCGAGCCGATCGGCCCGACGATGATGATCATGTCCGCCGTCGCTGCGGTCGTAAACTATGCCTGCCTGAAGCTCTTACAGCGCATTGAGGATCCGGACGTCAATCTGCGCGCCGCGACCACGTTCAGCTTCAACGACTTCATCTCGAACGGCGGCATCCTGATCGCGGGTGTCCTCGTGTGGTGGCTCGGCACGAACTTGCCGGACCTCCTGGTGGGATTCGCGACCGCGCTGATCGCGATCAAGGGCGGGATCGAAATCCTTCGCGACGCCCGGCAAGAGGCCAAATAGCAGCGAGCCTAGAAGCTTTCAGGCGCATCGGATCGGCGGAAGAATGTTCGGACCTCTGCGAACAACGCCGCCGATCCCGCCCTAGAGGCGCCCGACAGCTCGCTCCCATCATATTACGTCCTTATTACGCGAGGCAAAATTCGGGCCGCGTAACGACGCATATTACGCCGCCGTTCGGAGTAAGTGCCTGAAATTGTTAGTAAAACTGGAGCGGGCGAAGGGATTCGAACCCTCGACCCCAACCTTGGCAAGGTTGTGCTCTACCCCTGAGCTACGCCCGCTCTGGCGGCTGGCGTCCGGGTGGGGCCAGCGGGTGAGGCGGGCGATTAGCACCGGCCTTTTGACTCGGCAAGCCCTGATTGCGCATTTTCGCCGAAGGGTTGGCATATCGTCCGCAAATCCCACATAAGCGACGCATGAGTCCTTTCCGTCCGCGCGGAAATGGCGCCAATCGAAACAGGAGCACCCCCTTTGTGGCCACTCTCGGTCTGAATCCGCAGGACAAGGAAGCCGTCGAAGCCTTCCGCCGCGACGTCGTCGAGCCGTCGATGACCAGCCTCGTCATCCTCGACTTCTGGGCCGAATGGTGCGGGCCGTGCAAACAGCTGGCGCCCGTGCTCGAAAAGGTCGCCGCCGACTATGCCGACAAGGGCGTCGTGCTGGCGAAGGTCGATGTCGATGCGAATCGCTTTATCGCCAGCCAGTTCCAGGTGCAGTCGATTCCCACCGTCTATGCGATTTTCCAGGGTCAGCCGGTCGCGAACCTGACCAATGCGCGCAGCGAAAGCCAGTTGAAAGCGATGCTCGACCAGTTGCTCGCGCAGCTGCCGATCGAAAGCGCCGCCAAGGATCGCGCGGTCGAAATCGCGCCGCTGCTCGACATGGGCGAGCGCGTGCTCGCCGAAGGCGATGGCGCGCGCGCCGCGAGCATCTTTGGCCAGATCGCCGAGATCGCGCCCGACAATGCCGCCGCGCACGGCGGCCTGATCCGCGCGATGCTGCTTGCAGGCGACATCGCGGGCGCGCAGGCCGTGCTCGATGCGCTTCCCGCCGAGATGGCCGCCGATCCGGCGATCGCGCAGGCGAAAAGCGCGCTGGCGTTGGCGGCCGATGCCCCCGATTCGGGCGAGCTTGCGGCGCTTGAGGCCGCGGTGGCCGCAAATCCGGACGATCATCAAGCGCGCTTCGACCTCGCCGCGGCGCAGATCGGCGCGGCGCAGCGCGATGCCGCCGCCGACAATCTGCTTCACATCATCGCCGCCGACCGCGATTGGCAGGATGGCGCCGCGCGCGCCAAATTGCTCGCGCTGTTCGAGGCGGTCGGGCTGGAGGACGCCTGGGTTTCGGCGCAGCGCCGCCGCCTGTCGCTGATCCTGTTCGGGTGATGAGCGCGGCCGCGCCCCTGACCATCCAGCGGATCGCGATCTTTCCGCTCACCGGCGCGGTGCTGTTTCCCGGGCTGCACCTGCCGCTGCACATCTTCGAGCCGCGCTATTCGGCGATGGTGCAGGAGGTGCTGGCGCGCGACCGCCAGATCGGGATGATCCAGCCGCGCCAGATCCCCGGCGAAGAGGATCGCGAACCGCCCGCGCTTTATGACGTCGGCTGTGTCGGGCGCATCGTCGATGTCGAGGCGCTCGACGAGGGGCGTTTCAACCTGGTTCTGGAAGGCGTCGCGCGCTTTCGCGTCCGCCGTGAACTTGATGTCACGACGCCGTTCCGGCAGGTCGAGGCCGAGATCGAACTCGAGGCCGAAGAAGACGCGGTGCTGGCAAGCATCGAACGCGCGAGCCTCGAACGCGAGGCCAAGCGTTTCGCCGCGCGGCAAGGCTATGTCGTCGACTGGGAATCGGTCGGACAGCTCGACGATGCAACGCTGGTCAACGGCATCGCGCAGGTTGCGCCCTTCGACGCCGCAGCGAAGCAGGCACTGCTCGAGGCAACCCCTATCGACGCGCGCGCCGAGCTGGTGATCCAGCTGATGCAGTTTTTCGGCCGCTTCGACAGCGACGACGGGCGCGCGACGCTGCAATAACCGGGATCAATGCCCGCGCTGCGGCGCCGCGTGGCGCGCGATGTCGGCGATCGCGCGGCGCACGACATGCCGGTCGCTTTCACGCAGGCGATCTGGCGGTTCATCCCCGGCGAGATGGCGGCGCACGAGCGCACATTCGGCATCGAGCCGCGCGGCGACGCGGGCACGCCGACCGCGCAGCGCCGAACGGCGGCGGTCTGCCCAGTCGCGCACCAGCCGGTCGGCGGCGCGTGCGGCGAGATGGTCGGCGGCCGCCCGTTCGGTGGCCGGTTCGGCTTCGATATCGGCGAGCCAGTCGTCCGCGCCCTTCGCCTGTAGCGCATCGAGCGGCAGCGTCGCCGCGCACCGCCGCCCGCCGCTCCGCTGATCGCCATGCAGGCGGTGCCGGAGCGCCTGAAGCTCGGCGCGGAACTGCCAGTTCACATAGGTGGTGAAGCGCGCGCGCCGTGGCTCATAGCGTTCGGCGGCGCGGTGGAGCGCGATTGCGCAGACCTGCGCCGCGTCCTCGGCAACGTCGGAAAGGCCATAGACGCGGGTGAAATAGCGGATGCGGGGGCCAAGCAGCGCGACAAGGCGTGCGAAACTGCGGTCGGCGCGGGCCCGAGCGCGCGCGCCCGGCGCGGCATCCAGCGCGGTTCGGGCGTGGATATAGTCGGATACCGCTGCTTCGAGTGCGTCGCTTTTCGCCGACATGGCCTTCCCCCATCCTGCTCGCGGCGTGGTGCCGCGCGATCGGGATAGGGGGTCATGCTTAGCGCCGGGCTGTTTGAAGCCTTAGTGGAAATACTTAGATATCGGTGCCCGCGAGCAGCCGCGGCAGATCGCCCGCCTCGCCGCGGGCTTCGTCCATGAAGAAGCGTTTGAGCACCGGCATGCGCTGCACCGTGCCCAGCCCGGTGCGGCGCACCGCGGCGGCAGCGCGGCCGGGAATGCCGAACAGGCGCGTGAGCCCGTCGGTCGCGAGGCTGACCATCAGATTGTCGAGCCCGCGCCAGCGCTGGTAACGCGCGAGCAGCGCGGCATCGCCGAGGTCGAGACCGAGCCGCACGCCGTCGACGAGCACTTCGGTCAGCGCCGCGACGTCGCGCAGGCCAAGGTTCAGCCCCTGCCCCGCGATCGGGTGGATGCCATGCGCGGCGTCGCCGACAAGCGCGATGCGGTCGGCGACGATCGACGCGCTGTGGTGAAACCCGAGCGGATAGGCCATGCGCGGCGCGACGAGCCGCATCGGCCCAAGCACTCCGCCCGCGCGCTTTTCGAGTTCGGCGGTGAAACCGCGGTCGCCAAGCTTGGCAAAGCCGGGGCCATCCTTTTCGGACACGGTCCAGACAAAGGCCGAGCGGTGCCGCCCCTCGGCATCGTCGACGAGCGGGAGCAGCGCGAAAGGCCCCGACGGATAGAAGATTTCGTGCGCCACATTCCCGTGCGGCCGTTCATGCGCGACGGCGCCGATCATCGCATGATGGTGGTAGGACCAGTTCGCGATGCGAAAGCCCGCAGCGTCGCGCGTCGGCGAGCGGCGGCCTTCGGCGACGACCAGCAGCGGGGCCGCGAGCCGGATTCCGTCGGCGAGGGTGAGCGTGACGCCATGCGCGTCGATCGTGCGCGCGGCGACGGTGGCGGGCATCATCAGCCGCACCAGCGGCGCATCGGCGAGCGCCGCGGCGAGCGCGATACGGAGCCGGCGGTTTTCGATCATCGTGCCGAGCGGCGGATCGCCCGCTTGGGTAACGAAATCGAGGTCGCCGCCGCGGCCGCCGTCGGGGGCGCCGTCGCCGACCTTGATCGCGCGGATCGGGCAGCCATGGCCGACGAGGCGGTCGGCGATCCCCAGCACCTCGAACATCTGCCACGTGGCGCTGGCAATCGCCGAGGCACGGCCGTCGAAGCCGGGCGCGATGGTGGCAACCGGATCGGCGGGGTCGACGACCTGAACCGACAGGCCGTGATGCGCGAGCGCGAGCGCGAGCGTCTGCCCGACGAGCCCGCCGCCGGAGATGATCACGTCGCTGCGTTGGATGTCGATCATGGCCCTGCACTAGACGGCAACTGGCGGAATGGAAAGCGGCCTCCGCTCATATCGGGTTCACGCGGAGACGCGGAGGCGCGGAGATTCTCTCAATACCGTTCGTGCTGCGCGTGTCGAAGCATAATTCTTCTCGCTGATGCCAAGAGAAGAAAGAACGGCCCTTCGACAAGCTCGGGGCGAACGGAAATGGGAAGCCCTCTCCGCGCCTCCGCGTCGCTGCGCGAACCTCTATGACCCACAGCTCCGTCCCGCCCCGCGCTTGACGGCGACTCCGCCCCATGCGCATATCGCGGCGGGACTCCATCAGGGACGACAAGAGAGCATGGCAAGCCGCAAGGCCGCACCCGCAAAGGCCGACTGGCGCACCGTTTTCCGCCAGAGCATCGCCCGGTCGATCGTGATCGCGGCGGCGGCGGGGCTTGGCCTGTTCACGCTGTTTCTGACGCTGGCGTTCGCGACCTATGACAGCACCGACGCGGCGCTCAACACCGCCGCCGACGGCACCGCGGCGAACTGGATGGGCAATGCCGGTGCGTGGTTCGCCGACATCGGGCTGTCGATCGGCGGTATCGGTATCGTCCTCCTGCTGCCGCTGCTCGCGATCTTTGCGTGGCGGATGTGGAAGGGCGAACCGCAGCCGCACTGGCCGCGCCAGCTGTCGTACAGCTTTGTCGGCATCCTGTTCGTCGGGCTGGGCGCCGAGCTCTGGGCGCCTGCGACCGGCGCGCCGATGCCCGCGGGCTGGGGCGGGATCATCGCGCTGCTCGTCGGCGGCGCGATCACGCCGCTCTTTGCCAGCGCGGGCGAGCCCGCCGCTGCGCTCATTCGCTTTGCAACGATCCTGCTGCTCGTCGGGATCGGCCTGTTCCTCGCCTGGCGCGCGCTGCGGCTGGAAAAGGGCTGGGCGTCACGCTTCCGCCTGCCCGCGGCGACAAGCAACCGCGTCGTCGAACCCGGACGCCCCGCGCCCTGCGAGACCGAAAAGGCGCCCGGCTTCCTGGATCGCGCGGTGCGGCCGCGCGCCGTCGCCGAACCCGTCGACCGCGCCCCGCCCGAGATCGCCGAACCGGTGCAGCGCGCCGTGCCGTCGAAACCGAAACCCAAGCCGCAGACCGAACTCTTCACCCATTACCAATTGCCGTCGATCGACCTGCTCACCCCCGCGCCCGAACGGCCCGCGGGACAGATCGACAAGGCGGCGCTCGAACGCAACGCGCGGCTGCTCGAATCGGTGCTCGAGGATTTCCAGGTCAAGGGAGTCGTCACCGCGGTGCGCCCCGGCCCCGTCGTCACCATGTACGAGCTGGAACCCGCGCCGGGCACCAAGGCGAGCCGCGTGTCGAACCTGGCCGACGATATTGCGCGCAACATGTCGGCGCTGTCGGCGCGCATCGCGCCGATCCCCGGCCGCACCGTGATCGGCATCGAACTGCCCAATGCGCACCGCGAATCGGTGGTGCTGCACGAAATCATCGGCAGCGCGCTGTTTCAGGATCACAGCGGATCGCTGCCGATCATCCTTGGCAAGAATATCAGCGGCGACGCGATGATCGCCGACCTGGCGCCGATGCCGCACCTCTTGATCGCGGGCACCACCGGGTCGGGCAAGTCGGTCGGGCTCAACGCAATGATCCTCTCCTTGCTCTATCGCCTGGGCCCCGACCAGGTGAAGATGATCATGATCGATCCCAAGATGCTGGAACTCAGCGTCTATGACGATATTCCGCATTTGCTCGCGCCCGTCGTCACCGAGCCCAAGAAAGCGATCCGCGCATTGAAATGGGCGGTCGAGCAGATGGAGGACCGCTACCGGATGATGTCGTCGCTGTCGGTGCGCAACCTCGCGGGCTATAACGACAAGGTGCGCGCCGCGCTCGCCAAGGGCAAGTCCTTGGGCCGCCGCGTCCAGACGGGTTATGATCCCGATACCGGCCAGCCGGTCTATGAGGAAGAGACGCTCGATTACCAGCCGCTGCCGCAGATCGTCGTGGTCGTCGACGAACTGGCCGACCTGATGATGACCGCGGGCAAGGAGGTCGAGTTTCTGATCCAGCGCCTCGCGCAAAAGGCGCGCGCGGCGGGTATCCACCTGATCCTCGCGACGCAGCGCCCTTCGGTCGACGTCATCACCGGCGTCATCAAGGCGAACCTGCCGACGCGCATCAGCTTCAATGTCACCAGCAAGATCGACAGCCGCACCATCCTGGGCGAAGCAGGCGCCGAGCAGTTGCTGGGCAAGGGCGACATGCTCTATGTCCCCGGCGGCAAGCAGATCACGCGCATCCACGGTCCCTTCGTATCCGACGACGAGGTGCGCGCGGTCGCCGATCACTGGAGGGGACAGGGGCGCCCCGACTATGTCGAAAGCGTCACCGAAGACCCCGAGGACGGCGGCTTCGCGCTCGAAGGCGCGCCCACGGGCGGCGACAGCGCCGAGGACCGCATGTATGCCAAGGCGTGCCAGATCGTCGCCGAAAGCCAGAAAGCCTCGACCAGCTGGCTGCAACGCCAGCTGCGCATCGGTTACAACAGCGCCGCGCGCCTGATCGAGCGGATGGAGGAGGAGGGGCTGGTCAGCCCGCCCAACCATGTCGGTCGCCGCGACGTGCTCACCGACCAATATGGCCAGCCGCGGTAGGGGAGCGCCTCGCCTTCCTCGAGTCGTCGTCCCGGCGCGGGCCGGGGACTCGACCTCGCGCTTCGCATGCACCGGCGAGATCCCGGCCTGCGCCGGAATGACGGTGAGATGAGCGAACAATTCACGGCGGGTTCAATGCCCGGTTGCGAGAAGCGATCTATCGAAAAGAGATATGAGAACCAAATGACCAAGATTAATCTGACCCGCCTTGCCGCCTGGACGTTGACCCCGTTGGCCGCCGTCGGACTTGCCCTCACCGTCCCTGCGATCGCCCAGTCCGCGAACGCGCTGTCGTCGGTGCAGGCGCATCTCAAGGCGACCGACACGATGACCGCCGATTTTGTCCAGACCGACCGCAATGGCCAGCGCCTGTCGGGCAAGCTCACCCTCAAACGCCCCGGCAAAATCCGCTTTCAGTATCAGAAGGGCGTGCCGATGCTGATCGTCGGCGACGGCAGCCGATTGACGGTGATCGACTATGAGGTGCGGCAGGTGCAGAGCTGGCCGGTGAAAAACTCGCCGCTCGGCGCGCTGCTCGACCCCGATCGCGACCTGGCGAAATATGCGCGGCTGCTGCCGACGGGCAACAAGGATGTGCTGAGCGTCGAGGTGAAGGATCCCGATCGCCCCGAATATGGCACGATCACCATGGTGTTCGTGCGCGACGCTTCGGCGCCCGCGGGGCTGCGCCTGCGCGGCTGGGTCGCGCTCGATTCGCAGAACAACCGGACACGCATCGACCTTTCGAACCAGCGCTTCAACGTCGCGGTTGCCGATTCGGCGTTCCGCTGGACCGACCCGCGGCCCAATCGCCGCGGGCGCTGACCCGAACAGGGGCCGCCGAGCTTCGGTTGATTCCGTTGCGATCAATCGCCCGACCAACCGACGTCAGCCATCGACGAACGGCAAATGCGGCCGCGGCGCGGCGTTTTTCGTTCAGCTTGGCGACAGGGAAGAAGGGCTATTCCAACACTCGAAGGCGCCAACACGGCCCCCGGATTTGGGTTTCCCCCTGTTGCCCCACCCGGGCTGCCCGGCACCTTCATTCAAGAGCGTGACGAACGCTGACCTTGAACCCCCGTTCCACCGCCCCTGGGACGGGGGTTTAATGTATCCGCCGGACAGGCGCCGGATGTGCGCTTCGGGGCGCGGAGCGGTCGGCGCGGTCCCGGCGCAATCCACCCAAAAGTCAGGAAAGGTCAGCCTTGTGCGGCCGCCGATTGGCCGCGCCCGGCGCGCAGGTCGCGCGCGATTGACGTCCCGGTTCCCACGCCCGGTTGCGAGCGCATTGTCCACATTTGAAAGAACCGGGATGAAGGCTGGCACAGCCGGGCCATGTAGGACAGCGTTTTTTCTGTGGCCGTTGTGGGGTGAGAAGCGGTCGTTGCTGGTCCTCCCCCGCAGGGGGAGGGGGACCACCCGCAGGGTGGTGGAGGGGTACGGGAGGTCATACGCCGCGCTCGACACCGCGTACCCCTCCACCATGCTTCGCATGGTCCCCCTCCCCGTGCCGGGGAGGATCGCAACGTCCGCTCCCGCGCCTCCCCTGCACGGCCGCAGCCATTGCGAACGGCACCGCGCACCGATAGAGCCACCGGCATGACTCGCACCAGCATCGCTTCGTGGAATATCAACAGCGTCCGCGCCCGCATCGGCATCGTCGAGAAACTGCTTCGCGAAGAGGCGCCCGACATCCTCTGCCTACAGGAAACCAAGGTGGAATGCGGCCTGTTCCCGAAAACGATGTTCGAGGCGCTGGGCTATCGGCACATCGTCACCCACGGCCAGCGGATGCATCACGGCGTCGCGATCGTCAGCAAGGTGCCGTTGGCCGACGTGCGCAAATATGACTGGCAGGCAAACGGCGAGGCCCGCCACATCGGCGTCACATTGCCGTCGGGCGTGCGACTCGACAATGTCTATATTCCCGCGGGCGGCGATATTCCCGATCGGGAGCTCAATCCGAAGTTCGGACAGAAACTCGACTTTCTGGCGCGCATGACCGACTGGTCGGGCGCGCTGGACGGAACGCCGACGGTGCTCACCGGCGATTTCAACGTCGCGCCGCTCGAAAGCGATGTGTGGAACCACAAGGCGCTGCTCGACGTCGTCAGCCACACGCCGGTCGAGGTCGAAACGCTTGGCCGCTTGCAGGCGGCGTCGAACTGGGTCGACCTGGGGCGCCATTTCATCGCCGCGCCGACCCCGCTCTATACCTGGTGGAGTTACCGCGCGAAGGACTGGGAAGCATCGAATCGCGGCCGCCGCCTCGACCATATGTGGGTGACGCCCGATCTTATGGACAGGGCGGTCGCGCACCGGATCGTCCAGCCGGCGCGGAGCTGGGAGCGGCCGTCGGACCATATCCCCCTCATCACCGAGTTCGCCTTTTGAGCGCGGCGGCGCAGGACCGCGGCGCCCGGCAGGCGGCGCGCGCGATCGACGCGCTGCGCCGCGGCTGGCCGCTGCGCGTCACCGGCGCCGACGGCGCGCTCGACCTGCTTGCGGTCGAAAGTGCGCGCGATGGCACGCTAGCGGAGTTTGCGAGCGGCGATGTGCTGCTGTCGGGCGAGCGGGCGGTGACCCTCAAGCTCACCAATCAGCGCGCGGCGGCGACGCCCGGCCCCGTGCGGCTCGCAGGCGCCGCCGATAGGATCGCGGCCGCGCTCGCGATCGCCGACCCCGCGCTCGACCTTGCGAACCCGTTGAAAGGCCCGTTCCACACCGTTGCGACGGGCGGCGACGCCGCCGCCGCGGCGGCGATGACAATGGCGCGCCACGCGGGTCTGCTCCCCGCCTTCTTCGTGCGCGGCGCGGCGGGTGAAGCCGAAACCATGTGCAGCGCCGATGATGTCGCCACCCTGCTCGACCCGGCGCGGCTCGACATCGCGGCGCGCGCGCGGCTGCCCGTCGCGGCGAGCGAGACGGCCGAAATCGTCGCCTTCCGTTCGCCCGAAGAGGCGTCGGACCATGTCGCGCTCGTCATCGGCAAACGCGACGGCAATCCGCCGGTCGTTCGCCTGCACAGCGAGTGCCTGACCGGCGACGTGCTCGGCAGCCTCAAATGCGATTGCGGGCCGCAGCTCCACGCCGCGCTCCATGCGATGGCCGATGCGCCGTGGGGCGTGCTGCTCTATCTGCGGCAGGAAGGCCGAGGGATCGGGCTGGTCAACAAGCTGCGCGCCTATGCGCTCCAGGACCAGGGTTATGACACGGTCGATGCCAATCTCCGGCTCGGTTTCCCCATCGAGGCGCGCGACTTCGCGATTGCAGCGCGGATGCTGAAATTGCTGAATGTGCCCCGCATCCGGTTGATGACGAACAATCCCGAAAAGGTCGCGCGGCTGGAGAGAGAGGGCGTCGAGGTGGTGGAGCGTATCCCGCTCGCGCTGCCCACCAATCCGCACAACGAACAATATCTCGCGACCAAGCGCGACCGCACGGGGCACCAGCTTTAGAGCGTTTTTCGACCATTTTGGATCGCCGTGATTGCGCTGTGAAGCCCGCTGGCGAGGAGCGGGGCGCTGCGTGGGCCGGAAGCCCGTGCAAGACCCGCGACGAAGTCCGGCGGGCTTCACAGCGCAACCCCGAAGGGGCGGGCCGATTTTGGCCCATTGCTGCGTTGCTCGTCGGGCACGATGGTCCGCAT
>Ga0164290_1000758_pt1 | contig 82901 bp, 61 predicted proteins | sample Micstemetagenome_FD_108782 | JGI IMG/M metagenome (GOLD analysis project Ga0164290, IMG submission 108782) | Contaminated culture microbial community from soil near Moab, Utah, USA - Microcoleus steenstrupii SON62 (Illumina Assembly) | ecosystem: Environmental > Terrestrial > Soil > Soil crust... | reverse complement strand
CGCCCGCATCGCCGAGCTCGCCGCCCTCCAGATCGATGATCCGCACCGGATCGACGATCACTTCCTGCACGCGGCGGATGCCGTCGTAGTAGAACTTCTCCGTCCGCACCGTCCCGTCGGGCTGTTGCGCATTCGGCCACGGCGACTGCGTGCGGATCAACCGCCCCAGCCCGTCATACGTGAAGTGCTTGACGAGCAGGCCCGGCGCGACGTTCGCCGTCGTCTCCGTCGGCGTGCCCACGCCCCACGTCGTGCCGCCCGGGCCCATGAGCGGCGCGGCACCCCCGGACATCCCTTCACCATCGGGCGCGATCTGCTGGGCCGCGATCGCGTTGATCTGCACCAGCCGATTCCACGCGTCGTACTGATAGAAATAGCTGCCGTCGAACGTGCAGTTGCCCGCCGCGTCGTAACGCGGCTGGACGGTGTTGAACGGCCATGTGCTGCCGACGCCGCCGCCGCTGCCCGACGCCGCCGTGCCGGGCACGTCCGACACCCGCGCCAACTGCGTCAGCCGGTTGCGCCGATCCGTCTGCCATGTGGAGCTCGACGCGTCGTCGGCGACATCCGCCGGGGCCATCAGCACCGACGCCCACGGCGTGCCGAAGGCGTCCAGATTGCCGCCGCTCAGGCGACCGGGGAAGGTGAATACAAAGTCGCCGCCGCCGATCGTGCCTGTGCCGAACCGCCCGTTGGGATTTCCCAGCGCGTCGAGATTCCAGGTGTCGAAGCGGAAGGGGGCGGCCGCGGAGCCAGATGGCGCCTCGGGCACCACGCCGCTCGCATTGAGCGTGCCCACGCGGCTGCCGATCAGCCGGTCTAGGCCGTCATATTGGTGCGACTGCGAGTTGAAGTTGGCGAGCGGCAGGCCCGCCGCGTCCACCCGCGTCGTCCGCTGCCACAGCCGATTGCCCGAGTCGTCGTAGCCGTACTCGGCACGGAAGAGCGTTTGCTTCTGGCCGCCACTCCCGCTCACATTCTGACTGTTGACGTAGTGCAGATCACGGATGCGGCCAAAGCCGTCCAGACCCGGCAACGCGTGTGCGGGCTGCGTGCTCGGCGTCGTCGGGCGGAGCGTCACGCTCATGCCGCCGCCTGCGAAGATGGTTCCGACGCGGCGATCGGTACCGGTGTAGTCGAAACTTGCGATGTCGAGCGGGGCCTTGCTCGACGCGATCGTGTCGACGCGAGAAAGAACGTGATTCACCTGTTCGAACGTGCGAGCGCCCGCGCCGGCGTCGCCATACGAGAACATCAACGAACGCGGCTGTGAGTTCGGGGGCGCGTTGGGCTGGGCCGGATACCCGATCTTCAGCAAACGACTGAAACCGGTCCCCGCAGGCTCTGCCAGCGGTCCAGTCGGCGCGTACTCCCACTCATACGTCGTTGCGGGCGTTGCGGCGGCATTTGCGCTGGTGATCTCACGCCCGTGCGACTGGGCATCCTTGGTCAGGTTGCCGCGGCTGTCGTACGCGAACTGGTTGTGGCTGATGAGCAGCCCGCCGCGCTGCACATACGCCTTGGCCTCGCTCATCCGACCCGAAGCGTCGTACGAGTACTCGATGAAGCCGACGCGATCGACCGGCGCGCCGAGACCGGGAAGCAACATCTCCAGCGGATAACCAGCCTCGAAGACAAGAGCGGGACTTCCTCCCGATGGCGTGTCCACCGTGAACTTGCCGATCTCGATCTGCGCGAGCCGGTCCTGATCGTCATAGAAGTAGCGGAAGGTGCAGCCGCGGGCGTCGATGCGCTCGGCGATTTGGCCCGTGAAGGTGTAGCGCAGCGTGATCGACGCCGCGTCGGTCTCCTCGTTGACCTCGCCCGTCGCGGGATTGGGCAGACGCATCGCGCCCACGAGCGTGTTGTTGGCGGAGACGATCTTGTAGGACGGTTTGTCATTCTCCCACACCCACGCAACCACATCCGCGCCATAGGTGACGACCGTCCGCTGATCGCCGTTGCCGTTGGCTTGCGCCACCAGCGGCATGTCCGTGGACAGATTGCCGCTCGTCACCGCGCCCGGCGCGATGATGGCCTTGAGTTTGCCGAGTTTGTACTCGTACTTCGTGAGTCGCGCGTCGGGCAGGACGCTCGCCCCTGAACCAAGGCCGCTGAAGATGTTCTCGCTCTTGGCGATCAGTCGGTTGCCCTTGTCGTAGGCGTTGCGCGTCACCGCGCCGCTTGGCGAGATCGAACTGACCACCAGCCCGGCGTTGTCGTAGATCTGGAGCGAGATCCGCGCGTCGGCGAGTGCCGCCTTGCCGAGCTTGACGCTCGCCAGAAGCGCACTGGGCAGCGCCGGTGTTCCGTTCCACATCGGCTGTTGGTCGACCGGCCGAGTCGTACCGGACGAGGGCACCGCCAGCGCGACCGTCGATGTCGGCATCTCCGCCCACGCGACGCGACGATTCTCCGTGTCGTACCACGAGTAGGTCCGCGAAACGATCGCGTTGCCGGCACTTGCGCTGGCGACCAGCCCCGCCGCCCCGTCATGCAGGGTTCGCTCGAAGCGAATTTCCTCAATCACGTTGCCGTCGGCGTCATAGATCGACTCGCTGCGCGCGAGCTCGAAGGTGTATGGCTCACCGGAGTTGTTCGGCGCGACGGTCTTGACGAGCGCGGTGCGCCCGAGCGCGTCGAGCATCGTCACTGTGACCGGCGCGCTGGGCCGACGAGAGAAGACCTCCTTGCCACCCAGTCCGACGTAGCGATACTCCGACTGCGAGCGCGGACTTCCGCCCTGCTGTGCCAGCGGCGCGATGTCGTACCGGCGTGTCTCGACCACCGAGCCGTCCGGGCCGTAGATACTGCCGACGAGCGACAGCAGCGGGGCTTCCCCTGAAGACGGATAGAACGCGCTGATCGACGACGGCGGTGCTGTACTCGGTTCCATGCTCGACGCCGACGGGTCTTGAATCCCCGACGGCGGCATGCCCGCTCCGTACGAAGCGACCAAGATCGGCCGACCAAGGAAGTCGAGGTAGGTCAGCGTCGTGCCCGTGCGCGGCGGCATGGAACCTGTGGTCAGCGCCCCCTTCTCATAGGAAATCGTCACGACCGGACGCATCCGCCAGTCATACTTCGTGACCGTCGCGATGCCATCGGTGTCATCGGACGCCAACGGCGTGCCGTAGTAGTCGCTGCGCGCCCAATCGATCCCTTCGTTGGAGACGTACTTGCGGTGGGCGACGGGCAGCCATGCGTCGTGGATGCCGGTGCCGTACTCGAACCGCTCGGTGAGGATCATGTTGTAATTGATCGAGCCAGCAACTCCGGCGGCGGCACCACGCGTTCCCCACGCATCATCGATCGTGCCGATGTAGGTGCGCAGATGATGTCCGAGCGAGTTTTTGGTCTTGCGGGTGATCGTGCCGTCGGCGGCTCGCTCGCGATACACCTCGCCGAGGTCATTGATCGCGGTGCCGTGCCAAATCTTTTCTCCGGAGACCGGATCAAAGTCCAGTTCGGCGACGTTTCGGATCTTTCCGGTGGCATCGCGCTCGACCTCGACGCCAGCGCACACCTGAAACCACGCGGGCGAAGGCACGAGGAGATCACTTGGATTGCCATCCACGAGCGGGGGAAGGCTGTCTGGATCGATCGCCTGCCCGAGGCGCCCCTTCTCGACACGCACCGGGCTGCCCTCGACCGTCTTGCCGCGATAGATCGCCCGCTCCGCGAGCGACTGCGTGACCAGCGGCCCGACCGCGTCGGTGTTCTGGCCGCCACCCCCACGCATCATGTTGTTGAACGTGTATCGCTCGACCCGCTCGCAGGCATCCATGTTCTGATGGTCCCACTCGCCATCGGTGGTCGGATCGGGATCAAACTCGATGTCGCGAACAGACTGACGCTTCGCGCCCGCGCGGCCGGGGCCGTTGCCCAACGCTGCGCTGGGGTAGTACACATCGCGCAGCACACCACCGTCGTACACATAGACAGTGGTGTAGTTCAGGGCAGCGACGCTCGGCGAGCCATCGGAGCTCGCTATTCGTGTCCACGCCACAAGTCCCGAGGCTGAAATCGGAGGATCGTTTGCTTCGACGTCGGGGTAGGTTGGAACCGTCCCGCTCGCGCCGATCGGCGTGGAACCCGCACTCCGCGTCGGGCCGGAATAGGACGTGCCCGACGTCGCATCCGCAACCGACGCGATGAGGCGGCCGCTGCTGTCGTACTTGCTGTAGGTGAAGAAGAGCGACTGGAGTTCTTCGCCGCCCGATACCTCGGCCTGCGGATTCAGTGCGTTGCGCACAAGCCCGCTGATCGACCACACGGTCTGGCCTTGGGTGTTCATGACTTGTCGATCAAGCGGATAGTACCACGCGCCGCCGGGTCGCAGTTGACGAGGCGACTCGATCTTGGTGGTCGCGACGATTCGCTTCTCGGCGTCACGGATCGTGTTGAACCACGTCATCACAGTGCCGTCAAGCGGCAGTGTGCCCGCGGCAGGAACATTGCTCTCGCTCAACAGGGCGGAACGCGGCGTCGTGAACTGGACCTGGGCCTTCACGTCGCGCGGCGAGACCGGATCACGCACCGTCTGCGCGGTGTAATAGTCGGTGGTGGTCGTGCCCTTGGCGATCGACTGGGCCACCTGCTGCAGACGACCTTGCCACTCACGTGGATCGTCGGTGACGGGGCTGGGTCGGAAGACGTTGTAATGGAAACGGGTGACGACGCCGTTGGTGTTGCCTTGGTTCGGGCCCGAGCCGCCGAACGAACTCACGTCCGCGACCGACCAGCCCAGGCCGCGATGTTCAACGTAGATGATCTCGTTGAGCAGAGACTTAGGGATGTAGTTGGAGTTGTCGGCGCCTGGCGCGGGGTCAAACGTTTCATCGATCGGCCCCTGACCCGGCTTGCTCAGCAGATAGTCCTTGACGGTCTTGTACGACGCCTCGGGCCCGATACCCTGGCTGATGGTCACGACGGGAATGGGACCGTCGCCGCTCGAGACAAACTGCCACGTCTTGTCGCGCAGGACGAACCCCGCGGCGTTCATCTGCACGACCCGGCGGCTGAGAAGACCGGGTTTGTAGGCTTTGCTGTCATACATTCTGCCAACGGCGTTGATATCGTCATCTGCAGAGTCGGTATCTCCAGGATCAAAGGTGGACGTCATAGCCGCCCACGAGTCGAACTCGTCGACGATGGCGATCCAGCGGGGTTCGTCCATCTTGGGCGTCGCGCGGGCGCTCTCGAAATCCTCGAGTGCCAATTGACGACCGCCTGGAAGCGACGTTGGACGCGGGTACGCATGCCACTGATAAGGAGCAAACCACGCGCTGGGCATGGGACCCGACTCATCGACAGTGAGCCCTAGGACGAGCGGGCTTGCGCTGCCACTTGCCGAGCCGCTCACTGCATAGGGATAGACCGCGATCTGCATCGTTCGATAGAAACGACGCTCGGCACCGCTGCCGACGGACGCGAACCCAACCACGCCGCCTTCATGCATCACCAGATGGTCGGCGAACTGGGTGCTCGTGTCGGCCAAAGCAGCGTTTACGTACGCTCGGCGATCGTCGTGGTCGGTTGTCAGAGACGCAAGCGTCGGCCGCACGGCAGCAACATTCGAACCCCCGCCGCTAAACACCCCTGTCTCGTAGGGCTCGAGACGCAAGGACGCATACTTGTCGAGTCGTGAACGACTCGCTTGGCCAAGTTCTTTATCGTCGCCGCCAATTCTGTACGCGATGCGCTCCGCGATCGAACGCGGAGCCTGAGCAACGGGCGCTCCCTCGGACAGAAGTCCGCTCTGAGCGGCCCTTGCAATATCCTCTTCTTCATAAACGGCCCGAAGCATCATCCGTCCGACGACGTCGCGTCTGTCGAACTCCGCTGGCTTGAGCAAATCAGTCGACGTCGCCTCAAAGTTGTAGTGGTACACCCGTCGGCGTGTCGTCTGATTGCCGGCTTCACCAGAACCTGATTCACTCGTTCGGATCGTCGTCCCGATCAGGATGGGCATCGCCAGCGGCGTGCCGGCACGAATGTCGACATCGCACCACGCGTGAGGCCCCCGCGTAACGTCTGCGCCGTTCAGTGGAATCACCGGGTTAGCCGGGGCTCGATCGCTGAGATGAGTGGCGTAGTTATAGCTCACGAGGTAACGCCAGTTGATCGGCAGTCGCTCGCCGCCTCCTCGCGGCTCATTAAAGTCGTTCAGCGCGTCAAACCGGTTCCCCTGCGGCAGAGTGCCTTGCCCGCCATCGAAGCCGGCGGACTTGTTCCACGGAATCGTGAGACACGCGGTATTCAGAATCACATCGGGCACATCGCCTTCGTAGACGTAGATCCGATCGATCATGTTGTAGCCGTGAACCGAGTATCGCTCCGGATCGGCGTCAATCCACTGGCCAGTGAACACGTCGTAGAGCGCCGGATTCCACTCGATGCCGCCGAACCGGCGATGGGCGTACACAAGCGTCCAAATTGTTTTCTCGGTGCTGCCGGTTTGGACGAGTTTGATGCTGCGAATCTGTCCGATCGCAAGGCAATCGCGCTGGCACGCACAAGACTCGCTCGTGTTGTTGTCCATCGCTCTTGAGGGACTCTCGCAATACTCAATTCTTACCTCGTGCCCGTAGCGATCCGTGATTTTCGTGCACAGCGCGTAATACGGCACGCCAAGGCCTCGATTCTTCCGATGGTCGTATGGATCGGGATAGCCGTTGGCGTCAACCCGCTCGAGGCTGGGCGGCTCGTGCATTGATTTCCTTACCCATTGCGGTTCGTTCAACGTGTACGACGAAGGAGGCTCGGACGTGTTCCCAGTCAGCCACGGTTCCCAATGCGTCTGCTCGGGCAGCTTTTCGCGCACCGTCACGAACCGATAGGTCAACTCGCCGTCGTAAAGCGACACCTCATACTCATCGAAGAGACCATCCTCGAATGTCCCGCCGTTCGCGACCGACACCCCGCGCAGCGTCGCGCGGAATCGCGGCGGAGCCTCGTACCTGACCCCGGAACCCGATGTCCCGGCGAGTTGCTGAAACGGAATAGACCGCGTCGCATCGGGTATGAAGTACGCCGTCGTCGGATTGCTTCCGACGATGTCGGGAATCTTTGAATCAATCAGAAGAATTGGGTTCTCCCCGGCCATCCAGCCGAGCCCCGCCCAGTGCCAGTGACTTCCGAGTTTGCTGGCTCCTTCACCGCTGCTCGCATTCCTGGCGACCACTCCCGTTGGGACTTGATACTCACTTCTTCCGGATCGCGTTCGAACGAGGCGAAACGTGGACCCCGCGAACGGCAACTCAAGATCTGTCATTTTGATCACCGGCAGCCCGGTCACCAAGTCAACCACTCCGTCGAGCACAGGCCGAGTGACGCCGTTCCACCCCGTGTCGGCGTTGAGCATGCGCGGCGGCACGAGCGGTTCGGTGTTCGCACCGAGTGTCGCTCCAACAGGAAGAAAGTCCCCGGGTGACATCTGAAGCACGGGATTTGCAACGGCGTCGAAGCCAAACGGATCGTGCTGGTATTCGCGTCGCCCGATGGTCAGGTGGGGAGTATCAACGACATTGTGCCGCTCGGCCCATTTGGGCGACTCAAACCACTCCGACCGAACAAGTGCCCAGTTCGGGAAGTAACTTGTGCCGCCCGCTCGATTGGGTGCGACGACACGGAGCATCTGGGCGACGCATGGAGAGGGTGCTGCACCAAACAATGACGGTGACCAGCGGCGCGTCGTTGGCGTCGGGCGAGTGACGCCCGCCTTGTCGGCACATGGGTCATCATTTCCCGGAACATGCGGCACAATCCGAGTCAGAAACGTGTTCGCCCACGCGTCATCGTGCGCTGGCCAGTCCGTATCGCACTGGTTCAGGTGATTGACCCGATGCTGGTCAATGGGAGCTGGGGGGCGACACGGCACAGCGCACGGCGAAGGCTCATCACCACCAGCCACTGCCGTGGCGCTGGCGACGACGCCGATCGCAGCAACGGCGAGAAGGCCACGGCGAGTCACGGCGCGAGCGGCACGGCGGAGCAGAGAGAGGGACGCGAAGCGACGAGTTGCGTGGTCGGTGACGGAATCGGTCATGGGCGAGTGTCCTTCTCGCGATGGGACAAACGGCAACCTGAACTCACACGCGGGTCACGCGTGCATGCTGAATAGGAACGAACTCGGCGGGTTCAGACCCGAAGCGGTGAACACGCCGATCTTCGGTCGGCGCGTCGAACGCAACGTCGTCGGGCATGGTTGAATCGGCACGCACGAGCTTGGCGCGAGCGAATCGGCGGAGTGAGCGATGACGGGCACTGCACGCGATTTGTCGGCAAAGGCTCGGCGGCGTCGACTGTGCCGCTGTGCTCGGACGTGTTGACATGCGCCTCGATGAGCATCTGAAGAGCTCCTCAACATCGGACTGCGTGGTCCACGAGCGGGCGTCAGGCGGGAACCAACTTACCACGTTGTACCGAAAGCAGGCGCGATGATTGCACGCGATTTTGAAATTCCACACGGCTGTGTGATTTGTCCACAATTTCCACATTTCTGCGCCGGTGTTTTTCCTAGCGCGACTTTTTGCTTGCATGTCGGGATTGTGTGGTACCTTGATGGAATGTGGCATTCTCATTGCAGAAAGACCGTTGCCGCAGGCTTGGCTGTCGCCTTTTTGGCGATGCCCTCGAATGGCTCGGCTCAGCCCTCGTCTCCCGCGCCGAGTGATCGCCTCACCATCGCGAGCCAGATCGAGTTGCCGCGGCTGATCGATCTTGCAGCGGCGCGATTGACTGTGAAGATCGAATATGACCCGGCGGTGCTCAAAGGCTCGGTGGCGCTGCGCGGGCTTGACGCGATGGACGGCGAGCAACTCTGGGACCTCACAAATCAACTGCTCGCGGCGCGCGGCTTCACAACGGTGAAACCGCCGGGGGCGACGGCGTTTTCGGTGGTTCGCTTGCAGGACGCCGCGGCTCTTGCAGGACTGGGTGGGTTGCCGCTGCTGGTCGAGGCGGCGCAGCAGGGCGTAGGTGAACAAGAACGGGCGGGTGCTCCGGACGATGTAGCGGCACCGACTGATATCGCCGCACCCGAAGGAGCGAAACAGGTTTTCGAGCCGCGTCCTGGCTTCACAGCGGATGTGGTGAAACTGGAGCATCTCTCGCCCAAGGACGCGGCGGACGCGGCGAAGCTCGTCCTCAGCAAGGCGGGTGCGACGGCAACGCCGCTTGGGAGAAACTTGCTTCTGCTCGCGGATCTCACGCCGCGGATCGCGGATGCGCGGCGGCTGCTTGCGTGGCTGGATCGTCCATCCGAAGCCGGGCTGGTCGATGAGATTCCGCTGAAGAACATCTCCGCCGCGGCTCTGGTGTCGCTTGCGAACCAGATCGGCGGTAAGCGTGATGTCGCGAACGCTGCGGGTGCGGGCGCGGGAGCTTCGCGGGTTCCAGGTGATTTGATCGCGGCTCCGGGTGGCCAAAGTGTAATCCTGGTGAGCCCGCCGGAGCACGCCGCCTACTGGAAGGCCCTCGTTGCGCAGCTCGACAAGCGCGAAGGCGTGGTCACGACGACCTATACGCCGAAGGTGTTTTCGGTGCGTGACGTGGCCGGGCTGCTGGATCAAGCCGTGCGGCCGAGCGGGGCTGGCGGTGCTTCCGGGGGCGGGGCCGGTGGCGCTGGTGATGACCGCTGGCGCGTGGTGCAGGACGAACTCACCGGCAGCCTGATCATCACGGCGACACCAGCGCAGCAGGCTCAGGTGGTTGAGTTGCTTGAGCGTCTGGAGTCCTCGCCGCGCGGCGGACCGAGGCCGCTCAAGTCATTCCCGATCCGCAATCGCCCGGTCGGCGATGTGCTCGCAACACTCAACAAGCTGATCGATGCGGGCGTGCTTGAGTCGGGCGAAGCCAGCGAGTCGAGCGCCTCGGCATCCGGCGGTGGTGGCACGGCTTCAAGTGGCGGCTCTCAGCGCACCGCGTCGGTGCCGCTGACGGGGAGCGGACCAGCGGGGCAGACTTCGCCGGTGGGTGGATTGGCTGCCGGGCCACCTTTCCAACGCGGCATGCGAGGCGGGGCGCCGAACGCAGGCATTGTTTCAACTGCAAGGCCATCGGACCTGACCCTCACCGCCGATGAAGGGACCAACACGCTGATCGCGATCGCCGAGCCACGTCGGCTGACGCAGCTCGAAGATCTGATCGCGTCGCTGGATGTCCGCCAACCGCAGGTGATGCTGGAGGCGTATCTCGTCAGTCTGAGCGAGTCGCAGAGTCGTGATCTGGGCGTTGAACTTGAGCGCCTCGCGTCGATCGGCAACACCAACATCCGTCTTGCGAGCCTGTTTGGGTTGTCAAGTGCGTCGGGCAATACGCGCGCGGTCGGCGACAGCGCCGGCGGTACGGTGTCGGCGCTCAATCCCGGCGAGTTCAGCGTGGTGATCAAGGCCCTGCAAACCGTGACGAGCGGACGCTCGGTGAGCCTTCCCAAGGTCTTGGTCAACAACAACGAATCGGCGAACTTCTCTTCTGTGCTGCAGCAACCGTTCGCGACGACGAATGCGAGCAGCAGTACGGTGACGACGACGACGTTCGGCGGCACTCAGGACGCGGGAACAACGATCCAGGTGCGGCCCCAGATCGCGGAGGGTGATCATCTGGTCTTGCAGTACTCGCTGACGCTGAGCTCGTTCAGCGGGAGCGGGTCCAATGGTCTGCCGCCGCCGCGACAGCAAAACACGGTGAGCAGCGTGGCGACGATCCCGGACGGGCACACGGTGGTGGTCGGCGGTCTGGAGCTTACGGGCGAGTCGGATACGGATAAGCGCGTGCCGCTCCTTGGCGATATTCCTGTGATTGGCGAGCTCTTCAAGAACCGGAGCATGAGCAACACACGCACGCGGTTCTTCGTGTTCATTCGCGCAAACGTGATGCGCGACGCGACGTTCAGTGATCTGAAGTACATGTCCGCGAAGGACGCAGACTCCGCGGCGGTGGATGAGGGGTGGCCGGTGGTGGTGCCAAGGGTGATTCGATGAGGGTCTGAAGCAGAACATGCTCGATTGGCGGACGTGCCGGCGGGTTGACCGTGTGAAGTTGAGGATGAGGGAACGCGATTCGATGGACGCGCCAGAGTCCAGTATGGACACACGGGATGCCACCATGGGACGATCTACGGACATGGACGTTGGCACTCTTGCAGAAGTGGATGTGCTCTCGGCAACGCCATCGCCCGAGTTTGTCGCACTGATTCCGCGTCGGTTCGCGCGGCGACATCTGGTGATCAGCCTTGGTCGCGCCGCGATGGCGGAGGATGCTCGGGATCCCAGAGACGGCGGAGTGGGGGACCGAGTCGAACGCATCGCGGCACCGATCGACATCGACCGCTGCATCGTGCACAACATCGGCGTGCGGCTTGGCGTGCGGGTTCAAGCCGTGCCCGCGTCCGCAGAGCAGATCGCGCAAGCGATTGATCGCTGCTATGGCCCGGAAGATGCCGCGGGGCAACAGGGTGCGGTCTTGACGGATGATGCCGACGGCACGCTCGGCGAGCGTGATCTGTTGCGCACGCAAGGCAAGGCCGAGATCGTGCGTCTGGTGGATGGGCTGTTGTTCGAGGCGCTGACGCGATCAGCGAGCGATGTGCATGTGCAGCCGCTGGCGGATCGGACGCTGGTCCGGTTCCGCGTGGATGGCGTGCTGCAGACCGCTCGCGAGCTTCCCGCGTCGATCGCGATCGCCGCGGTGAGCCGCATCAAGGTGATGGGCGGGATGGATGTCGCTGAACGCGGCGCGCCGCAAGATGGCCGGGCCACCGTGTCGATCGGCAGGTCCGACGCGACCGCGGCAAGTACGGGCGATGTGGCCGCCGCCGCCAACTCGCGTGATGGTCGCACAGTGGACCTGCGCATCTCAACGATTCCGACGAGTTACGGCGAGCGGGCTGTGGTGCGGTTGCTCGACAACACCCGCGGTGAACACCTCAAGGACTTCGCGTCGCTGGGGATGCCCAGCACCATGCAGAGGGCGTTTCTTGAGCGGGTCAATCGCTCCAGCGGCATCGTGCTGGTGACGGGGCCGACCGGGTCGGGAAAGACAACGACGCTGTACGCGGCGCTGCGCTGGGTGGCGGGTGATGGCACACTTGGTTCGCAGTCGCAGCGCCCCAGTCGTGTCGCCGGTGAACTCAACGTCATGACGATCGAGGATCCGATCGAGTACGAACTCTCCACCGCAGGCATCGCGGTGAGTCAGTCCCAGGTGAATCCCAAGAAGGGCGTGACCTTTGCGTCGGGACTGCGGCACATCCTGCGTCAGGATCCCGATGTCGTGATGGTTGGCGAGATTCGCGACACCGAGACGGCGCGGATCGCGATCCAGGCGAGTCTCACGGGGCACCTCGTGCTCTCGACGCTGCACACCAACGACGCGGCGGGCGCGTTGACGCGGCTGGTGGACCTCGGCGTCGAGTCGTACCTTGTCGCGGCGTCGCTTTCGGGGGTGCTGGCGCAGCGGCTGGTGCGCTGTGTGCATGGTGGATGCGAGGGGGCGGGATGTCCAGCGTGCCTGCACTCGGGTTACGCCGGGCGCGTCGGGGTGTTTGAGTTGCTGGTCGTGAACGACGCGCTCAGACATCTGCTGACCCAAGGCGCGACGGGCGCGGCACTCAAGGCCGCCGCGCGGGCGGCGGGGATGCGGACGCTGCTTGATGAGGGCAAGCGACTGGTTGAACTGGGGCAAACGACGGCGTTGGAAGTCGAGCGCGTGATCAGTGGCGTGGAGGACGTGTGAGCGAGATGGATTCCATCGCAACAACGACACGCGATCCGTTGGAGGTACTGCTGCTGCGCAAGCGGCGTGTGTGGCGTTTGGGCACACTCGTCGCGCTGAGCGCTCTCACATGGGCCGCGTGGCCAATGATGCCGTGGTCGGGGCTCTCTGCGAATGAAGATGAGCGTGGAGCGTTGTCAAAGAACGGCACCGGTTACTTCAACTCTTCGGTACCTGGCGGAGAATCAAGCGTCGATGGTCAACGGGTGTTCGGCGACGAGGCGGAGTTCGATGCGCAGGCGTTCAACGTGGCGCTGTGGACGCCGCCGCCGATGAAGGAAGTGATTGTCGCGGCTCCACCGCCACCACCTCCGCCGCCGCTCAAGGTGCAGTTGCTCGGGATCACCGGGGACGGCTCTGTGGCATCGCCCCTGCGGGCGTGTCTGTACGACCCGGACACGGATCGCGTGATGATCGTGGGACAAGGAGACCCACTCGCTCCGTTCACCGTGAGGTCATTGACATCTGACGCGATCGAGTTTGTCGACGGCTCGCGAGTCGAGAGGCTCTCGCTGAGAGACCCGGCGACTTCAGGTGCGGTTCCGAGCGGCAGCGCATCGCAAGGTGGAGGCACACGATGAGCGAGACGCCTGGGCATGCCGTGATTGTCGATGAAGCGATCCATCTTCGATGGCCCGCCGATCGTTTCTATTGGGTCGTCATCGCCGAAGCCCCGAACGCCGATGCAGCCGCGTATCGCGACGGCACCCTCGATGCGGCGCCATTTGGGGAACAGATCGCCGAAGCAGTTCCCGTTGAACCCTCGCTCACGCACGCGGCGCTCGTCGGGTTGAAGAGCGGCGGTGTGGTCGCGTGTGTGGCCTTGTGCGCCGACTTGGACACGCTGGGATCACAAGTGCGCACGCTTCGGCCCGTGGACGCGCCCGATCACTTGGGTGATCGCGTAGATGCCGACGCGCTCGATGCCCTCAATCTGTTGCACGGCGTATACGAGCCGCTGGTCGTCCGGCGAGCCCGCTCCGCCATCCATGCGGCAGTGTGGTGGAGCGCTGCCGCGGTGGTGACGCTGGCGGCCTGTGGACTTCACACAAGAGCATGGGTGGACATCCGCGCAGCCGCGAATCTCGATGATGAGCGGCAGCGGCTGGCTGAACGCGTGCTCACATCGCATCCGCCGGAAGCGATCATGCGAAGCTTGGACGCCGGAGAAGACAGAGACAACGCCACACCCAGCGGCGGTCGCTCTACCGTCCATGAATCACTGGCCGCGACAGACGCTCCGGCTCGGCTGGAGACGGCGTACGCGGTGCTTCAGCGTGAACGAGGTGATGCGGTGCGCGGATTGCGTCCCGCCGATGCGGGCATTTCGCTGCAGGCTTTGCTGCACGCATGGCCACGCGACCTGAAGACACGGATTGACTCGCTCACGATCGGAGAGGCAAGCCTGCGTCTGTCGGGTTCGCTCGACTCGCTGGAGGACGCGGCGACGCTGACGGACGCACTTCGCAGCGTGCCGGGCTGGGCCGTCGAGCAGCCGCAGGTGTCGATGCTCGGTGATCGCGCGACCCTTCGAACCACGATGCTCCGCGACAGTGCCGTAAAGGCTCCCCGCGGCGCGGGGCGGCCCGCAGGCGCAAGTGCCTCGCCCATCGCGACGAACGCCGCGTCGCTCGCTGATCATTCGCACGAGTCGATGGACATGACCGTGAACTCGCCGAATGGAGGATCGCGATGACGTTTCGCGCCATGACGCATTTGCGTGCCCTTCTTGAGTCCGTGCCTGGGGCGATCCTTGCCTGCGCACTCGCGTGCCTTCTTGCATGGCACGGCTGGTCGGAGTCGACTTCCGCGTCTGTCGCATTGTCCGATGCGCAGTCGGCTCGCGACACGACGCAGAATGCCGCCGAGAACTACTTGGATTTGGCCACGCGTCCGCCGCTGGCCCGTATCGTGGCGACTGCATCGTCGCGACGAGTCACCGATGCCTCGACGATGGTGTCGGTGGCGCTCGAGCACGCCGGGCTGAATCCCGCGTCGCTGCGTGACGCGGTCGTTGAGGCCGACGCGCCGGTCAGCGGTGGGTATGTGCGAGAAGGCTTTCGAGTCACCCTTGATTCCATGGAGCCGCGAGATATTGGCCGCTTCCTCGCAACATGGCGAGAGCGTGAACCGCTGTGGATCGTCTCTCGCCTCGACCTGACTCGCACGGCGTCATCGCTGGATCGCACCAGCGCGTACCGGGTCAGTCTTTCCATGGCGTCGCTGTCCGATGCGGGCGTGAGCACCACCGACTCCGCACACGCGCGTTGACGATCCGCTCGGTGATGTCGAACCCGATCAACCAGTGATTGTTTTCTCCTCGGACGAGCACTTCCCTTCAAGCCGCGCAACGACCACGGGAGCATCGAACATGTTCGCTTCGCCGTTCAGCCAAGTCACTCAAGCATGTGTGTCAAGCCACACGATTCAGAGCGAGTCGATTTCTGCCGCGGCTCGGCGTCGTATGTTCGCGGGGTCTCGCACGCTGTGCGCTGGCATCGCGGTCGCACTTGCGAGCGCGGTGTTTGTTTTCGCGGCCGGCTGCGCCTCCTCCACTCGCGGCCCCTACGCCGAGTTGTCCGAGCAACAGCGCAGCCCGATGCGAGCAGAGACACTCACCCGCGAGGCCGCCGATCTCATCGGTGTCGACGATGACAAGGCTGAACGTCTGTTGCGTGAGGCCCTCGCGGCCGACTTGTATCACGGCCCCGCCCACAACAATCTCGGCGTGGTCTTTCTCAATCGCGGTCTGCTTTACGAAGCCGCAGGCGAGTTTGAATGGGCTCGGAAGTTGATGCCGGGCAACCCCGATCCACGGCTCAATCTCGCGCTGACTCTTGAGCGTGCAGGTCACATCGACGACGCGCTGGGGACCTATCGCACGGCGACTGAAGTCGCGCCCGAACACATCCAGTCGATCCAGGCCTTGGCGCGACTCCAGCTCAAGTGCGGCCGCCGTGACAGCGGCACGCGTGAGGCACTCAAGACGATCTCGCTCCGCGGCGACTCGACCCAGTGGCGTGAGTGGGCCCAGCGGATGCTGTCAATGGCACGTGACTGAGCGTCTGGATTCAAGCCGACAACAACGCGAGACCTCACCGCGTGAGGCACTTGGTCTTCGTCACTCAACCGATCGTTGCCGCGCAGGAAATGACGCTACTCGCCATGGACCCGCGCCCGCGCCGACGCAAGGACACGCTTGACGCCATCGCCCGAGCGCGCCGTCTCCGAGGCGTCGGGTCGTTTGAGCACGTTGACCGCACTCGCAACTTTTTCATCCGTCGTCGAGAGGGGCACTTCTGATTCGGCGATGGAGAGGACGACCGCAGAGGCGTGAAGTTTGTCGATCAGGTCGCGGATGCCATCCGTAGCCGGGAGGACCGCGTTCGCCTCCGCTTGAACGATGGCAAGATGCGTTCGTGCCCCGACCGCGTCGCCGGAAGTGAGCAGCCACACGCCGGCGAGCAGGTCCCATTGCAATGCAGTGATCGACGATCCGGGAGACTGGTCGCGAATCTCTCGCGCGATCGCCTTGGCGCGTTCAACCCGTTCGTTCCAAAGTTGCTTGCCGGTCTCGTCGTTCCCGAAGACAACCGGGCCGTAGAATCCTTCCACGAAGGCAACCTGGGCCAGCCAGCCTTCGCTCACGCTGGAGGAATCGAGATTCCTGAGCGTGCGAATCATCGTCTGGAGATTGCGCGTGAGCGTGCGGTGCTTCTCCGCGGCGAGTAGTCGCTCTTTCTCTGACACATCAGCCTTGTGCTTGGCCTCGAGTGAATCGCGTTCGAACTGCTCGTTGCGAAGCGTCGATCGGACGACGAGGCCGCCCGCAGCACACACGATCGCAGACAACAGGGCAACGGTGACGACAACGCGACGTTCCCGCCTTACCCACTGCGAAGCGGAGGCCCACCTGGTCTGATGCCGCCAGCGCAGCGGCTCATCACGCTGCCAGCGTTCGATGTCGGCCGCCAGAGCGTCGGCGGAGAGGTAGCGACGCGACGGAGATCGCGATGTCGCCTTCGCGCAGATGTCGCGAAGAACATCATCTCTGACCAAGGCGACGAGGGACGGGTTGACAGGCCCGTCCTGCTCGGGGCCTGAACCTGAAAGCAACCGAGTCGCCTCCTCGGCGGACGATCCGTTGGCGGCGCGGCCGGTCAAGAGACTCAGCAACAGCCCGCCGAGCGAGTACGTGTCCGCGCGAGCATCGAGCATCGCGCCGAGCAGAAACTGCTCCGGTGCGGCAAAGCCGAGGGTTCCGCCGATCTGGTCGCTCGGCTGGACGGTGTCGGTGCCGCATGTCGCCTGATCAATCGCGATGCCAAAGTCGGTCACCTTGGGCTCCCCGTGCCGATCCATGAGCACATTGCCGGGCTTGATGTCCAGATGAAGGATGCCCGACGCGTGGATCGCGGCAACTCCGCGACAGACTTTGACCACAAGTTCCGCCGCGTCGCGCGCGGGCATGCCGTCGCGATTCGCGTTCCATCGATCATGAAGCGAACCGCCTTCGACATACTCAAACACCGTGAAGGCGCGGTTGTCGTCGGTGAAGCCGCGGTCGTACGCAACCGCCACATTGGGATGACGGACTTGGCGTGCCCTGACGGCCTCTTGGGTGGACTTCCGATCGAAGAGATGATGAGCCGAGGGCGTGTTCGCGATCTTGATCGCCACGAGCGAAGATCGGCCCTCCCGGCTGAAAGTCGTGTCGGTCGCAAGAAACACGCTGCCCTGCTTGCCGCGTGAGATCAGGGTCCGGACCGAGTATCGACGCTCGCCGCCCGGCCCGCTTGGTCCGATCTCAAACGGCGGATCGGGAAACGGCGTCACCACCGCATCGCCCGTGCCGGTCGTGATGATCGAACCGAGCGCAACCGCGACATCAATGGCGTCTTTGAGTTCAGGAAACTGGGACTGCAGGTCGCGGGCAACTTCGGCCTTGGTACGACCCGCGCGAGACTCGCCGCGGAGCACAGATTCCAGCACCGCATCAAGAACGATCGGTCGAGCGAGGATGTTCGGAAATGCGACGAACAAGCGGGGCAAAACGGTCGCACGTATCTGCGTCTGCCGCCCAAACATGCCGATGATGTGCGCCAGTTCGTCATCGGACGCGTGCAGCGACGCGGCCACACGCGACATCATCGCCGACTCGTCCATGGCGGGGCTGCTCTCCAGCGGAAGCATGCGTGTCGCGATCATCTCACTCTTCTCCTGATTTGAGCATGGCACCGAGGCGGGCGCGGATCAGTTCCCAACGTTTGCGGGCTCGCGGCGCGTGGATTCCAAGCGTCTCAGCGATGGACGAAAGCGGCTGTCCGGTGATCCACAACTGAAGGATGTCGCGGTCGAGGTCAGATGGAAGCACGGAAAAACATCGCTCCAGCAGCCCAACCCGCTCGTCACCATCCACTTGTGCGGTTCCCCAGAACGTCGTCATCAAACTCTCATCATCGAACGGCAGAGGTCCTGCGGGCCTTTCATGTCGCGCCTTGCTGACGATCACCGACCGAATCATGATCTGCAGAAGACTGACCACCTCACCCACGGACTCGGCTCGCAAGTTCCCGGCCGCGACGATCGCGTCAAAGCGGCGGCGGACTGTTCCCATCACATCCCCGGTATCGCAGATTGGCCTCATCCGGGCGTGGAGACGGTCTCTGATACGCCTCTGCAGCTGGCCTTCGTAGCGAGCGAAAAACTCCGCAGCCGCCTGCCGATCACCGCCACGAATCCGCGCGAGAAGGTCGGATGCAGAGGGGAGTGGCACAGAACCTGTGACACCGCTCGTTTCGAGGCTCGGCGGAATATCTGCGTTCATGGCTGCACCAGATTTCTTCACCTGAGCCTTCACACCCGAGGCCCGATCAGCGACTACTCCGCGGGACAAGCGCACTGGGGCGTCTTGCCTTCGAGGGAAGAGTCTATGAAATCTGCGAAATCAGCCAAGTCTCTTGGCACGGTGTTTCTTTTCGCCCTGTCCGGAATGTATGTATTTTGTTCGGCCGGTGCGGTTCCCTTGCCGTCGCAGGTCGCCGCAGATGCGCGGAACCGCGTCCCGCTGGTGGGTGAGGCGATGCTGTCCTGGTTTGATTTGCTGCTCTTCGTCGCCGAAAGCGTGTGTCAGGTCGTCGACTGCAACGCGGCACCGATTGGCGACCGTTCAAACACGGCCGAGGAGGCTGAGTCGATCGTCCAAGGCGTGATTAACGCGTACGCAGACCACGGCGTGAACTCCAGTCTGACGCCAGCCCAGGCTCAAGACGGGATCGCGACCGTCGATGGGGCGCTGTGGCTTCTTGATGACCCCAACTCGCTGCTGACACCTGAACTCACGGAGGAGTTCCGTACGACGCTGGCGAGCATCCGCGCCGATCTCGTCGGGATCGCAGGTGCCGAGACGGGGCAATGACGCTGGCAGTATCGATTGAGAGGACGCGAAAGTGCGGGCAGCACCTGCTACCCGCCTTTGATCTTCACTTCGACGGTGGCCGGTGGTGGCTCGGAGGCCTTCACAAGGGCATGCACGCGCCGCTCAAGCTCGCCCGCAAGATCAGCGGTGGAAAACCGCGCGAGGAACGAAGCCGGAAGCGTGGCATCCGGAGTCCCCCGGCCGCACACGAACCAGTCCGCGCTCAGTTGGTACGCGTTGCAGACGGATCGGACAAAATCAAGCGACGGCGTCGCCCCATAGAGATAGCGACGCACCGTCTCCGCGCTGATTCCGGTCGCGCGGCCGATTTCGGCGAAAGACCGATGCCGCAAGGCATAGCGCAGGCGGTCGGAGCACTCGTCGCGAGGAACGGCATCCGCCTGAAGGCGCAGTTGATCTGTGGGTTTTGGTGTCTGGTCCATGTGCGTCGACCTGCGGCGGGCAGGCCCAAGAACAAAGTCGCTGGTTGCCGGGCTCGTGTGAAGGGTCGCAAAACGTTTTTTGGATCACGCGAAGCACGTTGCACACATGGCGAGTGCCGTCGGGGACGAGTCAGGCCTCGACGCGCGGTCACGCTGTCGTTCTGCACCGCCGACCTCAACGCCGACGGCTTCCTCACCTTCGAAGACTTTGCTGGGTTTGTGAGTTCTTTCGAGGCGGGGCGCTGAACGCGTCTTGCGTTCCCTCCACCATGGCACGCCCCCACCGCCGACCCTCGTCGGCGGTTTTTCTTTGTCCCACTTCTCGCAGATTCCGCTCGCAACACCCCGCGACCCGCCGCGCGTCTATAATGGACCGACTGATCCTCTTTAGGAGGTCTCCCATGAAATCTCGGTGTCTTTTTGGTCAAACCGCGCGGTTCGCCGCGACGGGCGTGGTTGTTTCTCTCGTTGCGTCAGGTGTCCCGGCCCAGACCATCATCAACACCGGGCTGCCGCCCGGCATCAGTTGGGTCACACCATTCACCATCAGCGGCAACGGGCTGGTCGGCGCTGGATACGCGAGCAACGCCCACTCTTATCGCTGGACCCAGGAGGGTGGCTTTGAAGATCTGGGGCTTCGCGCGGCGAGTTACGCTACTCAGGCCACCAGTCTGAGTGCCGACGGCGAGGTAATCGTTGGACAGTCCTACATGATCGCGGGTCGGTTCCGGGCCTTCCGTTGGACGAGAGCGAGCGGTCTCGTTGACATCGGCATTCTCCCCGGCGGCGACTTCTCCTATGGACACGGCGTGAGTCGCAACGGGCTCGTCGTGGTGGGCCAGGCCAACGACAGCAGCAGCATCTACAAGGCCTATCGCTGGTCCGGCGGCGTCATGACGGCGCTGCCGCCCATCCCCAGTTCCCTCCTTGGCGGCGCAACCGCGTGGGGCACCAACTTCAACGGTTCCGTTGTCGTCGGACAGGACGCCATCGGAGGCGCCGACGCCGGCTACCGCGGCTTCCGCTGGACCAGCGCGGGCGGCACTCAGGCCTTGAACCCGCTCGCCGGGCACAAGAGCGCGCGAGCGTTCTGTGTGAGCGCCGACGGCGCGGTCATCGCGGGTGTGAGCAATCCCAAGTGGATCGATGCGCCCGCGTATCCCGTGATCTGGAGCCCCGCTGGCGTCATCACCAATCTCGGATTGCCCGCCAACATGACCGAGGCTCAGCCATCGGCCATCAGCGATGATGGCTCCGTCATCGGTCTGCTGACACGCACCAGCGACGGCGGGCCGCGGGCCGGCATGTGGTCGGCCGCCTCGGGCACCGTTGATCTCAACGTCTATCTGCCCACCATCGGTCTCGATCTCACCGGATGGATCCTCACCCGCACCTACGGCGTCAGCGGCGACGGCCGCACGCTCGTCGGCGAAGGTGGATACACCAACCCCGACGGCGTCTACGTTGGCGGCGACTTCGTCGTCTCGCTTGGCTGCCTCGTTGCCCCCACCATCGCCAGCCAGCCCAGCAACTTCGCCGCATGTCCCAATGGCTCGGCGAGTTTCACGGTGGTGCCCGGCGGCGTCGGCCCGTTCACCTACGTCTGGCGCGCGGGCTCCACACCCATCGACCCGATCGCGAATCCGTCCGCCGCCGCGCGAACACTCCAACTCACAGGCATCCAACCCGGCGACATCGGTTCGTACGACTGCGTTGTCACCAACAACTGCGGCGATGTGACCAGTAACCCCGCCGCGCTCAGCATCTGCTCAGCCAACTTCAACTGCGATGGCTTCATCACGTTCGAAGACTTCGATGCATTTGTGGTCGGCTTTGAATCCGGCACCGCCGCCGCCGACTTCAACGGCGACGGCTTCCTCACCTTTGAAGACTTCGATGTATTTGTCACCGCGTTTGAGACTGGGTGCTGACGAAAAGGCATGAGGCGATGGACGCCCGTGATCGGCGCTCGTTGGTGCATTCACCGCCCACATCTATCTGCACGCGACCCGGCGTCGACTGGCCCCAAACTCTCCTATGCACGCGCGTTCATGCACTCCTTGCGCCGCGTGCGCGAGCCCCCTACACTCTCCTACTGCGCGCCGCGCAACCCCGCCTGACCCACTCGGGCCACCTCACGCGGCACGACACGGGCGACACCATCGCCAGGAGATCGCATGAGCGGCACGGGCACGAGCGCACGGAATGTGCTGAATCCAGCCAAGATCGGCGTCCGCATCGCCGGCACGGGGTCGTACGTCCCGCCGGGGAAGCTCACCAACGCCGACCTCATGACGATGATGGACACCAACGACGAATGGATCGTCCAGCGCACCGGCATTCACGAACGCCGACGCGTCGATCGCGCCAAAGGCGAGTCCACCTTCACCATCGGGGCCGAAGCACTCAAACTCGCCCTCGCCGACGCCCGTCTCACCCCCAAGGACCTCGACCTCATCATCGTCGCGACGATGACGTCTGAGATGTGCTGCCCCGCCACCGCATGCCTCATCGCCAACGCGATCCAGGCCGGCCCGTGTGGCACGATGGATCTGAACGCCGCCTGCTCCGGCTTCGTCTACGCGATGAACGTGGCTCACGACCTCATCAAGTGCGGCTCCTACCGCACTGTCGCAGTTGTCGGCGCCGACACGCTCTCTGAACTCATGGACTACAGCGACAACGGTCGCGGCACCGCCATCATCTTCGGCGACGGCGCGGGCGCCGTCGTCCTCCGCGCTACCGACGATGTCTCCAAAGGCATCATCGCCCAGTCCATGCACTCCGACGGCAGCGGCTGGAAGGAAATCTACGTCCCCAAGTGCGCCGCCGACTTCCCCGTCAACGACGAGTTCGCCGAGCACAAACTCAACGTCGTCCAGATGCACGGCTCCACTGTCTTCAAGTTCGCCGTCGGCACCTTCCCCAAACTGATCGAAGAGACGCTCGCCAAAGTCGATCTCAAGGCCGAGCAGATCGACATGTATTTGTGCCACCAGTCGAACCTGCGGATTCTGCACGCGGCCCGCGACCGCTTCGGTCTCCCGCCCGAGAAGCTCTACATCAACATCGACAAGTACGGCAACACCGTCGCCGCGACCATTCCGCTCTGCCTCGATGAATGTCGCAAGGCCGGCACCGTCCGCGACGGGCACAAGATTCTCATGGTCGCGTTCGGCGGCGGACTCACGTGGGGATCGAGCCTGTGGCAGTTGTGAATCTGAGTTGATGATTGCGTCGGCGCGCACGTCGACGTGTTCCATCACTCCGCCGCGAACTCCACGCGCACTTTCACGTCCGGCCCCGCGATCCGCTTCACCAGCGATTCGATCTGCTCGGCGGCCTGCGCCCGCACACGCTTCATCTCATCTGCGTCGGCGATGAAGTGCTGGGCCTCATCCACGGCCCGCTTGCGCGCATCGGCCAGCATCTGCTCGCCGGCCCAACTCTTCCATCGACCCCAGCCGACCTGCACCTGCGGCTTGCCGATCTCGGGTCGCACCTCGACGCTGAGTCGTCGCGGCTTGGGAACGCGCAACACCAACGTCGCGCCGTCAGGCCCGCGTCGGATCGCGTCGTCGGGCAAGGTCGCGAGATCAACGCCGAAGTGAGCGCGAACGGGCACCTCGATGGTGGCCGACGCTTCGCCGCGCCAGTTGTCGTCACTGGCGCGGACGATCAGCCGCGAGTCGATGACGCTTGTGACGATCCGCAGTTGCTTCACAGCGCCCGCGATTCGCCACTCGACGGTCGGTTCGCGAGTCGCGCTGTTGAGCGGCTTCGCATCCCGAGAGTTCGACGCGATCACGCTGCTGGGTGACGGCATGGCGACCCACACGGCGAGAAACACGCCGAGCCCGCCCGCGACCAACACGGTGCGCGTCGCGCCTTTCATCCCGCGAGCCTTTCGAGGATGTCGAGCACGCCGAGCACTTCGTGACGCGGGCTGACGTAGTGGGCGTTCTTGGAGAGTGTCGCGTCGGCGTTCACCGGGCACGCGAAATAGCCGACGTTGTCGGCGATCGCCTGATCGCTGGGCATGTCGCCGATCCCCGCGAGGCGTTCGCGCGTGAGGCCGGTCTCGGCGACCAGCCTGCGCACGCCGCTCGCTTTGCTGACATGTTCAAGGTCGCAGTTGATCCATGCGACCGTGGCCGAGACCCGCAGCGGCCAGCCGCGGCGTGCGAACTCCTCACGCAGGCGCGGCTGCATCGCCTTGAGCATCGTCGTATCCGGGTGCCAGATCGAGAGCGACGCCGCCTTGCCGGGCTGAATCACCACGCCGCGCGGCCCGAGTTCGTAGCGCACCCAGTGCTCGGCCTCCTCGATCGCGTCGAGATGAGCGTCGGTGATCGTGGGATCGATGAGGAAACGACTGTCGCGCGGATCAAACAGCCACACGCCGTTCTCCGCCACGCACGGCACGCTGGTGTTGTGCAGCAGACGACACAGTGCCTCGACGAACGGCTGCGGGCGACCCGAGCAGAGCGTGACGACCGGGCGGTCACCCACCGATTGCGCCCGCGTGTTGTACTCGGCGATGCGTGCCAGCGCGGGCGCATCCATCGGCGCGGTCGACTCGGGCGCGAGGCACCCGTCGATGTCGCAGATGACGGCGTCAAATCTTCGCGAAAGCGATGGCATCGCTCGACTGTATCGGACGCGGCAAGCCTCCCGCGTGAACGACGGGCTCGCCCGAGCCGCAACCACCACAAGTGACGCGTTTTGAAGGCATTCCCGGGCGCACCCGCAAGACTGAAACCCGTTGGATGCGATTCCGAACAACGCATGAGACGGGGCGTCTGCGCCCCGGCGTCCGCAAGCCGAACCGAGGAGTCCGCCATGTCCGCCCACGCCCCTGCCGCCGCCCGCATCTCGCCCGCGCCGAGCAACAGCCTCGGCGTCGCCGGATTCGTTGTGTCGCTCACGGGCCTCATCGCCACGTGCGGCGCGTTGTCGCCGATCGGTCTGCTGCTGTCGTTCTTCGCGCTGTTCCGTCGCCCACGTGGCTTCGCCCTCGCGGGCTTCGTACTCGGGCTGATCGGCTCGATCTGGGCAATCTTCGCGGTGTTGCTCGGGCTCGTCGCCGCCGGCGGCGCGGCGGTCGGCATTCATGCCGCCCAGCGTCACATGGAGTACGCCGACGACCATCGCGCGATCAGCGGGGCGATCACGGCCTATCAAGCCGACACCGGATTCGTGCCCGCGTCGCTGCTGGATTTGTCCGGCCTGAAGGACGAACAGATCAAGGACGAGTGGGGCAACTTCTACAACTATGCCGTGGGCCCCGATGGCCAATCGTTCACGCTCAGGAGCGACGGCCCAGACGCCGCGCCAGACACCGATGATGATTTTGAACTGCCGCAGGGCCCGATGTTTGATCACATCGGCCCGGACAACTTCGAGCAGGTCATCGAGTCACTCAAACGCCACGGCGATGGGCATCGCGGGGAAGGGAGCCACGGCGGGCAGCACATTGCTCCCGGCCACCACGATGCAGGTACGCCGCAGCCCGCCCGACCGGCGAAGCGAAACTCGACGCCGATCTGAGCGGCTCTGGGTCAGCAGCCAGCCTCGAAAATCGCCACGAAATCGTCGAAGTCGGTGAAGTCGATGAATCCGTCGGCGTTGATGTCCGAGCGCGGCTCGCCGCGCTCGATCGCAAAGACGAACTCGTCGAAGTCGTCAAACGAGATGAACCCGTCGCGGTTGAAGTCCGCCAGCGAGTAGGCCGCGATGTCGATGCGATTCGCGCCCGGCTCCATCAGGACATAGCGAAGCGGAGCGGGCGATGGTGTGAACGAGTCGAAGCCGCCCGTCATGAACGCGCCGCGCACGACGGTGCGACGATCCGCGCACGCGAGCACGGCGTTGGGGTCAACATTGCACTCGAGGATTCCCGCGAGGGAAACGATTCCAAAGCCGCGAAGTTTGATCTCACCGCTTGAACTGGGCGCCTCGGGCCCGGACGTGGGAACGGGCTTGGCCCATGCGGTGTTGAGTGTCGCGCCGGGCGTCTGCGTATAACTGCCCTTGAGTTCCAGCACGGCGGTCGAGGCCAGGTTGATCCGACCCAGGTTGATGAGTTCGCCGCCGTTGGGACGCGTGTAGAGCGACACGCCCTCGTCCAGACTGAGTGTGCCATGAAGGATCGACAGGTACGTCAGCGGCTTGAACTCCTCACGCTGGTTGGTCGCCGGATTGAGCACGCGGCCCACCCGAAAGTGAGTGCCGCTGGGGCCCGTGCTCGGCGTGCCGAGCGTCTTGATCTGAAACAGACCGAGGTCCAGATAGGCATCATCGCGGATCACCCACTCGCCGCCGCTGATGGTGTTGCCGGAGAACTGCGTGATGGTCACGGCTGGGGTGAGGACGCCGGCGACAACTTCGATTGAACCGAGATTGTCGAGGGTCACCGCGCCCGCTCCGGCTCCTCGTGAGAGTTGGAGATTCGCAGGACCGAGCAAGCGAAGCGAGCCGCTGTTGCGCAAAGTCTGATTGGCCGCGGTGCCCGCCCACTCCAAGTTCGCGAGAGGGCTGACGACGAGTGTGCCGCGGTTGTCGATGTCGGTGTCCGCGCAGCTGATGTTGCCCGCGCTCCACACGATCGTTCCGAGATTCAGAAGTGATCGCCGATTGCTGAGCGTGTGCGGGTTGCCCGAGATCGTGAAGGTCGACCCCGCCAGATTGACGATCTGGGTGGCGAGCGTGTCGCCCTTGATCGTGCCGCCGCGCCACACGCCGGACTTGGCGATGCTGACCACTCCGTTGCCGCGAATCTCGGGTGCCCGGATATCGACGTTGTTCCACACGGTGTCGCCGTCGGCGGCGATGATCGCCGTGTCGGTGAGTTCGAGCATTCCGTCGCCCGTCACCGTGCTGCCGCTGCTGAAGGTGAAGATCGCGTCGGCGGCGGTTGACGCCTTGGCAACTCGCAGCGTCGCGCCCGCGGCGATGGTGAACACGCTCGCGCTCGATCCGCCGCCCTTGAGTTCGAGCGCTCCGGCGTTGACGTTGAGTCGTCCCGGGGCGCGGTTGACAAACGCGACTGCGCCGGCGGGGTTGGTGTCGCGATCAAAGAACGCGCTTCCCGCCCCGGACTTGTTCACGACACCCTGGAGGTTGGTAAACGTCGCGCGAAGCCCGCCGCTTGCGACCAGCGACCCGCCCGGATTCATGTTGAACACACCCGCAGAGCGGTTGTCGATCGCGAGTGTGTTGGCGGTCGACCCGGACGGTGCCGCGAGCGTGATGTTGGAGCGAATCCAGTTGATCGTGCCGTCGTTCTGGAGCGGCTTGCGCAGCGAGAGCCCGAGCGGCGCATCGATCTCCAGCCGTCCCATCGCCGCGATCGACAGCAAGCCAAGACCGTCGAACGTGCCCGCCGTCCACCGCGAGCCGGCCCCGGTCAGGGTGAGATTCGCGCTCCCGGTCACGACGCCACCCGAATGCAGGAGTGTCGCGACAAAGTGCGTCCCGATGCCGTTGAACGCGAGCGAGCCCGCGCGCATGTCGATGGTGCCGCCGAAACTCACGGGGGCGGCGAAGGCGGTCTGGGTATCGCCGGCGGCGGGCAGAATCCACGTTCCACCGCCGCGCATCTGATCCTGCGTCACGCTGATGAAGTCGTGACGCTTTCCCGTGAGCAACGTGGTTCCAGAAGCCACGTCGAACCTGCCCGCGTGAACGCCGGGGAGATTGATGTCAAGCGTCCCCTGCTCGACCTGCACAAGCCCGTTGTTGTTGAAGGCAAGCGTGTTGGACCCGCTGCTCAGCAGGAACTGCGTGGTTGTGCCAGCGCCGCTGCGAGCCAACGTCCCGGCGATCGTGATCTCCGGTCGTGCGCTTCCGGTGCCGGCGCTGGAGCCGATGCACATGGCCGCCGCCGAGACGCGAAAGACGCCGCCCGCGAGCACATTGATCTTGCCGTAGTCGCCGATTGAAATCTGCCCCGCCGTCCACGAGAGTTCGCCGCCACTCTCGACGATGATGGGACGCTGAAGCACGTGCGAACCGGTGTTGATGGCCAACTTCGCGCCGCCGCGGAGCGAGACCGCACCGATGCCGCCGGTCGTTGAAAGCGTGTTGCCCCGCCATTCGCCGAGCCCGCCGGTCACCGCGAGATTTCCAGCGCCCGTGACCGGCCCGGAGATGATGGGATTGGCGATGGTCGCATCGCCAAGCACGCGGAGCGTACAGGTGCCGTCAAGACGCGTCACACCGTTCCCGGTGATCGCCGCGCCGGCGAGAAAGTCGTGGTCCTTCGAGAATGCAAGCGTCGTGCCGGTTCCGAGCGAGAACGAGCCATCGGAGCGCCCAGGGTAGTTGATGGTGAGCGTGCCACCGGTGACGTTGATCGCACCTGAGTGCACAAGACTCACACCCCCGACACCATCACCCGTCAATGTGAGCGCGTGCGCACCGGTCTTTGAAATCACGCCGCCGGGCTCAACTGCGAGCTCGCAGGTCGCGGTGTTGCCAAGCACCTGATTCGTCACGCCCGTCGGTCCTTCGCTGAGGAGCGTCGACCCGCTCCTCAAGATGACCTTGCCGATCGACACCGCACCATTTGGCGCGAGGTTGAGTGTCGTCGGCGTCTGGTTGCCGTCGAGGCGGAGCGTGCCGCGCACGTCGATCGTCTGCGTGGTCCGATGCGTGCCCGCGGTTCGGAGCGTCATCGTCGAGCCGGCGGCCAGCGTCACGACGCCGGTGCCGTTGAACTGGCCGCTGGTCCACGTCGATGCGCCTGCAACGGTGATCGCGCCGACACCGATGACGACGCCGTTTTCAAGATTCAACCCGGCGTTGAACGACGCGCCGCCAACTCCGACATCCAGACTCGTGCCGTTGATCAAACGAAGCGGCACGCCGGCGACGAGCGAGCGAACCGCCGCGGGAGTACCTCCCGAACTGGACGTGATCGTGATCTCGGCGGCAGCCCCAGTGGGAATCGTCACGTCGTCCGCGGCCGTCGGCTCGCGGCTGTTGCTCCAGTTCGACGGATTTCGCCATTCGTTCGGGCTTGGGGTTCCACCACCGCGCCACGTCACCACGTCGGCGCGCGCCGCAACCACGACCACCAAGGCCAAACCAATTGCCCACCAAACTCGTGCCACCGGACGCATCACACCCCGCTCAGGCAAAGCACTCTGGACTGCTCGCCGCGCACATAGTCTGCTTGTAATGGCGACACATTGCAAGCATGGCCTTGCCGATTCGCGCGATTTTCATGAATGTCACCGGCCCGTTACGATCTGGGCTATGGAAAACCCTGAGCAGGGCGGGACCGGGGTTACGACGCGAACTCAGGGTCCGTCGGGCACCACCATCGCGCTTGTGATCGCCGTCTGCGGCTTGGCCGCGCTGTGCGTTCTGCTCGCGCGCCAGAATCGTGATCTCAAGGCCCGACTCGCCGCGGCCCAGACCGCGACGCCACCCGCGCTGCCGCCGGGCACTGAGGTCGAGCCGCTGACGCTCGTCGACGCCGCCGGCGCGGAGCGAAAACTCGCATTTCCCGCGGCGCGGGCGACGCTTCTGCTGGCTGTCGGGACTGGCTGCGGCTACTGCGTCGAGACGGCACCCATCTATCGCGACGCCATCGCGCAGATCGAGTCGGGCAAGGTCGACGTCGTCTGGACGCTGCTGGACGCCAGCGAACCGGCGCACCTCGCGCACGAAGCCGAGTTGCTCGGCGGCGTGGGGCTTGTCTTTGCCCGCGGGGCGCGCCAGACCTGGCTGCGACGCATCAACATCACACCAAGCGCGATACTCATCAATCGCGACGGCCGGGTCATCCGCATGTGGCCCGGCACGCTGTCGGAGACCGACGCCCGCGAACTGCGTCTTGCACTCATCGACGCGGCGGGATAACGCGACCAACGATCAAATCGGCAGCGAACTCTCGCTTCAGGCCTCTCACTTGGCCCGACGGGCGACACGAACGACGACCAGCGTCTCATCATCCGCGCGCGGCGCGAGACCCGCGAACTGGCGAAGATGCCACAGCAAACGCTCGGCGATCGATGCCGCGCTCGCTTCCGGCTCGGCCGCGAGGGTGTCGAGGATCGCCTGACGCAGTCGCTTCTTGCCGAACTTTTCCTTGCGGAAGTTGGTCTGGTCGGTCATGCCGTCGGTGTAGGCGATAAGCACATCGCCGGGCTGCAGGTCGTAGACCGCACGCTGATAGCGCTGCGAGCGATCAATGCCGACCACCATGCCGCCGACGGTGAGTTCGTCGATGTCGGCGCCGCCCGGGGCCCGATGCGTCGGCACGCGCACGACGAGCGGCGGTTCATGCCCCGCGCTGCAATACGTAAGCCGCAACGTGTTGGGATCGATCACGCCGTACCACAACGTCGCGAACTCGTTGTCGAGGGTGTCGCGACAGAGCGCGGTGTTCACCTTCGCGACAACGTTGTCCAGGTCGTACACACCCTCGGCGTGGGCGCGGAGGCTGGCACGAACGGAACTCATGAGCAGCGCGGCGGCGACGCCCTTGCCCACCACGTCCCCCACCACCAGTCCGAAGTGACCGGCCAAGTCGATGAAGTCGTAGAAATCGCCGCCGAGCTCAAAGCTCGGGATGTAGCGGGCCGCGACATCGAGCCCCTTGATGTTGGGCACGGTGCGAGGCAGCATCCGTCGCTGCACGTCGGCCGCGAGCTGGATCTGTCGCTGTATCCGCTGTTCTTCCTGCTCGATCTTGAGCAACCGCGCCTGCTGCACGGCGACGGCCGCCTGCTGAGCGATCGAACGTAGCACCTGCTGCTCCGCCACTTCGAACTCGCGCGGCGTGCGCGAATAGAGCCGGATCACGCCGACCGGGCGTCCCTTGAAGACCATGCCCGCGTGGATCGCCGCGCCGAGTCGCTCGCCCTTGAGTCGCTCGGGCTCGTTGACCCGCTCGTCGCGCGCGAGGTCGGTGCTGACGACGACATCGCCCTGCAGCGCGAGGCGATCAAACACGCGGTCCTTGCTGAGCGGGCGCGGGTCGGCGAGCCATTCGCTCGTCAGGCCGCGCGCGGCCATGAGAACCAGGTCGGCCTCGTTATTGCCGCTGACGGTCTCGGCGTCGTCGTCGTCGGGCATCAGCACAATCGAGCCACAGTCGAGTTCGAGCGTGTCGAGCGCGGTGTCGAGCACGGCGGCGAGCACGCGCTCCATCCCCGGCGCGCGGGTGAGCAGCGAGGAGAGCTTGAAGAGCGCGCTGAGTTCCTTGATGCGATCGCGCGAATCAAACTCGCGCTCGCAGAGTTCGATCGCGGCCGAGCCGAGCAGGCGCAGCGTGCGCTCCATGACGCCGCGGGCGTCGGTCGCGAGTTTCGCCTCGCCCGCGCCCAGGCACAGCGAGCCGATCTTTCGCCCGCTCAACTGCAGAGGCACGGTGACGCATCCTCCGGCGGCCGGCGCGTCTTCAACACGCCACCCGGGAGACTCGTCGATGTGAACGACGCGGCGACCCTTGGCGTCGCGGAGTTCGATGGGCAGTCCGCTGAGCGTCGAGAGTTCAACGCAGAGGCTCGCGAGTGAACCGTCGGTCAGGAAATCGGTGATCGTCACCTCGGGGCGAATCGCGCCCGAAGCGCCGACCGCCGATCCAGCGGGTGCCCCGCCCGGTCCGACAGACGGCGTCGCTCCGGGGATCGTGTTCCCCGGACCGGTGTTTCCCGAAGCAAGCGTCGTCATGGATTCCTCAGCCGTCCGCGCCCGAACATGGGCGACCAATCGGCGATGAATCATAGCGCACCGCTGGCCCGCATCCGCCGCCAACCCCGGATTTTGTTCGCACAAAGATTGCACAAAGATTTGATTCTGATTGGTATTCAGGTCACTTCGTCGGATCGATCGCCCGGCTGGGGTCCATGACCGGCGGCAGACTGGGCTTACTGAAGTCCATCGGCGGCTCGCCCGCATTCCAGACCTTTTCAAGGAACGCCGCCAGACGCTGATCCGACTGCCCGTCCACGGACTTGGCGTCGGCGGACAGTGCCCACAAACCGTCGATTCGGGCCTCGCGGTCCTGCGTCAGGTAACCCAGATAGGCGAGCACCAGCCCGGTGTCGCGGGTAAATCGATCGGTGTTGCCGGCACGCACGCGCTCGATAATGGTTCGGCACTGACCCTTGATGGCCGCGGTGCGCCCGCCGCGGGGCAGCAACGACTCGTCAAACTGGATGCCCACGACCTCGGGGTGCGTGATGATGAGCGTGCGGAGGTTGACGGCCGCGCTGACGAACATGCCGGCCATGGTCTGGGCGTGGATGCGGGCGACTTGTGCCGTGGGGTCGCCCTGCCGCGCGGTCAGGGCCTTGGCGAAGCGCTCTTCAGCGTCGAAGAACCGCTCGGCGACGGCGAGCTTTTGCCCGGCGTCCATGTGAATCGAATAGAGATCGGTCGGGCTGCGATCGACGGTGACGTACGACTTCATCAGCGGCGCGGTGGGACGCAGCCACGCGACATCGGGCTTCGCCGGCCCGCTCACGTCGGGCGCGCCCGGCTTTGGAGGCAGGCCTGAAAGATCGCGACGGATCGCGTCCAGCCGCTCTTCGAGCAGATCGGGGCCGCCCGCGACGGAGTTCTCAGCGCCGATGCTCTTGCGGAGATTGTCGCGGGCTTCGTCGACGATCGAACGCGTGGGCTTGGGCACGGCGGGCGTGCTGATGTTCGGCACACTCGACGACGCGCTACCCGCAGCCGCAGAGCCCGCCGCGAGAGCGTTCTCCGGGCGCGTACCGACGGCACCGGTGGGAATACCGCCTGCGGGCTCGATCGCGCTCGCGGGTGCCGCGGAGCGGATGTTTTTCATGCCCAGCAGACTCGAAGCGGTGACGCGTGCGACGAGGCGACCGTCGGTGGCGATGCGATCTCCGATGTACACCGGCTGCAAGCCGCGCGACGCCGCAAACGCGGAGGTTGAGCGCGTCGCGCCGAAACTCGAAGCCGATGCGCTGCTGGTCGAGGCGATGTCCGAAGGCGAGAGCGCCTCGAACGCGGAACGAAGGCGCTCGCTCGCGCTGCGGAGTTGACGCGCGGCGTCCGTGGTCGCCGCGCTGGAGGGCAGCCCCGACTCGAGACGATTGACAGAAGGCGACACGGTGCTGCCGGTCTGCAGCCCGAACTGGTATTGCAGCGACTGCGTGCCTCGAAGCCCTGTGCCGTTGTAGCCCGAGGCTGTGGAATCGCGCCGGAAGCGATAGAGGTTGTCGGAGCCGAGCGAGCCGCGGAAGTCCTTGTCACCCGCGTAGGGCGTGGCACCGCGGAAGCTTGCGCCGCCGGGCGCGTTGCCGGTCACAACCGCGTTTCGGAACTGGACTTCGGAGCGTAGATCGCGGGTGCGGATCGGCTCCTTGTCCTTGTACCGATCGGTGTTCTTCTGCATGCTCCGCCCGTCGCCGTGGGCGTACTGCGCGAGCGCAGAGCCGCATCCCGCGACCATCGCCAACGCCGCGGCGAGATACGGGAGTGGGTTGATGACGCAACGGTGGGCGGCGGTCATGGCGAAACTCCAAAATCAAGGCCGGCCCGACAGGGCGGGCGAAGCGCATAAGGCCCTCATCGGCCCAAACACGCGGTGTGCCATAGAAGACAACGCGGGCGAACACGCGCGGGTTCGCCGAGGAGCCCAGAACACGCCCAAAGAACATCCGGATTGTTGGAGGGGCGAGCCGAATGGGTCGGTCGCCATCGCGAGCGACTACTTGGCCGAGGTCGATTCGGACTCTGGCATCGCCTTGATCACGTTGCTCGCCTCTGGAAGGCCCAGGGCAAGAATCGTGCGTCGAACGGCCCAGCGCGACTCGCCGAGAATGTAGTACACGAGCCCGTTGTGGCGCGTGACCCAGATGGTGTTGTCGACCGGGCCCATCACGCCGTAGGTCGTGTCTTGGGTCAAAGCCATGTCAAGCCGGTCTTGCTGGACGAAGACCGAGACGACCTGCGACTTGCCGCCCGAACCCAGCGGATCGCCGGGCTTGTGGTCGGGATCGGACTTGGCGTCGGCGTCGCTGCCCTTGCCCGCGATGTCGGTCTTCTCGACGCGATAGCGGAAATGGAACGCGCGGCCAGCACCGGGCATCGTCGCCCGCTCGCCGCCGATATAGGCGACGCCTGAGTCGTCGTCGTCGGGTGTGAGGGGTCGCTGCTGCAACCACTCTGAGGCTATCGACGTCGTCCGCTGAAGCGCTATCGACTGAACCTTGGCGTCCAGCGCAGATGGACCGCTGGCATCGGCGTTGGGAATCTGGCTTGACAGATAGCCGGTCAAATCGGCACGGACAAAACGGTCCTGTGTCGCCGACTCCGGCTTGACGTTGAAGGTCGCGGCCCGATCCAGCAGACGTGCCGCACCATATCCCACCGCCAACAGCACGACAGCCGCCGCAACCCCGCGAACCGACCAAAACAGACTCGCGATGCGATAGGGGGCACGCTGGGCGGCGGCGACGCTCTGACGGCGCACCACCACCGGCAGCGGGCTGCCAAAGGTTGCGGACCGCGGATCTTCGAGCTCTGGCTCGCGCGACGAGGCCATCAGACGCTGGACCTGGTCGCGAAGCGACTGCGGCGCGACCACGTCGGACATGGTGCGACGGCACGCGGCTCGCAACTGGCGTTCAAACTCCACGCGATCCTCGGCACTCGCGTTCGCATCCATATACATCCGCAGGGCAACCATTTCTTCGTACGCAAGTTCGCCATCGGCGGCCTTGCGCAAAAGGGCCGCCAAGCCCGGGTCCATACGGGGCTGGGAACCAGTGTCGGGGTTGTCGCGTTCGGGCATCATCTTCCGTGAGAACAACTCGCCAGGGAGGCAGGATATTTCCAGAATCGACTTCGCAAAGCAAGGGTTTCGAACAAATCGATCGGCTCATCCAGCGACCGGGTTGGGCGACCCGGACGAAGGTGTCGCGTTTGTGTTTTTATCGGTCTCTGCCGGGCGGTTTGCGTTTCGAAAGCCATTCCGCGTCAGTTCGGTGCTGATCGACTGGCGGGCCCGGTGCAGGCGGCTCATCACGGTGCCGATTGGCACGGAGAGGATGGCGGCGATCTCGCGGTACTTCAAACCTTCAACGCCCCAGAGCAAGAGCACTTCGCGATACTCCGGTGCCAGGTTGTTGATGGCCTGCTTGAGCGTCGAATCCACATGCTCCCAGCGCATCGACGCGCGGTCCCAAGCCGGTGGACCCTCATCGGGCATCGGCTCGGGGCTGGATCGTTCGACGCCCGGCGAAGCGGGAACCCCGTCGCGGGACGCATTGCGGCGCAGGGTGTAAAAGACATTGTGGCAAATCGCAAGGAGCCACGAGCGCATCCCGCCCCCCGTGGGCTGGAACGCGGCGACTGATGTGGGCCGAAACGCGCGGGCGTAGACCTCCTGCACGATCTCTTCGGCCTCGAACGTCCGGTGGGTCAGGTGCAGCGCGTGGCGATAGACCGCATCGAGATGCGACACCGCCTCGAGTTCAAAAGCCGCCCGATCCATCAACCTCCCGCGCCACCGACCGTCCTCCGTCGCTGAGTATATCGGCTCGTCGCAGCGAAACGACGCGCACGTTGCCAAGTCGTCGCGCGGGTTGGACCACACCTCACGCAACGAGAACCGGGCTCTCGGACGACGCTGACGGACCCTAAACTCCGCCCATGACGACCCGCTACATCACCACGCCGATCTACTACGTCAACGACCGGCCCCATATCGGACACTGCTACACCACACTCCTTGCCGACGTCCTCGCCCGCGCGGGGCGGCTTGCAAACCCCGCATCTGGCACCAGCGCTTTGTCCACGGGCGGCGTCTTCTTTCTCACCGGCACCGACGAGCACGCCGACAAGGTCGTGACCAGCGCGGCGGACCACCAGGTCACTCCCATCCAGTGGGCGGACCGCAACGCCGAGGAGTTCAAGAAGGCCTTTGCCTTCATGAACACCTCGCACGATGACTTCATCCGCACCACCCAGGACCGCCACATCAGCAAGGTCCGCGAGTACATCCGCGCTCTGCAGGCCAGCGGCGACATCTACTTGGGCGACTATGTCGGCTGGTTCGACCCCTCGCAGGAGGAGTACCTCACCGAGACGACCGCCAAAGAGCACAACTACTGCTCGCCCGTCACGGGCAAGCCGCTGGTGAAGAAGACGGAGAAGAACTACTTCTTCAAACTCAGCGTGTACGAGACGCGACTGCGCGAACACATCGAAGGCAACAAAGACTTCATCAAACCCGAAGCGCGTCGCAACGAAGTGCTGGGCCGTCTGCGCCAAGGGCTGCAAGATGTGCCGATCAGCCGCGCGGTGACGGATGACCCGACAAGCCAATGGGGCATCCGCATGCCCGACGACGCGGGTCATCGCATCTATGTGTGGATCGATGCGCTCTTCAACTACCTGAGCGTCGTCGACACGCCCGAGCGCAAGCACCTGTGGCCGGCGCAGATTCACCTGATCGCCAAGGACATCCTGTGGTTCCACGCGGTGATCTGGCCCGCGCTGCTCATGGCGCTCAAGCGTGATCTGCCGCGGACGGTGTACGCGCACTCGTATTGGGTGCGCGAAGGCCGCAAGATGAGCAAGAGCCTGGGCAACTTCGTCACGCTCGAAGTGTTGCAGGCGTATGTGGCGAAGTACTCGCTCGACGCGGTGCGCTGGTATCTCGTGACGCAGGGGCCCCTGCGTGAGACCGACGCGGACTTCAGCCACGCAAAGTTCGTCGAAACCTACAACGCCGAGCTCGCCAACGGCATCGGCAACTGCACCAGCCGCGTGGGGAACATGATCGCCAAGTACTTCGACGGCAAGATGCCAGTCGCCGCCACCAGCGGCCCCCATGCGGGCTACGACTTCGCCGCGCTGACGGCTGCCGCGGTAAAGACCTCGCTCGACGCAAGCCACGGCGGCGACGCCGCCACCGCGGTCTTCCAAGGCATCGAACTCGTGCGCCACGTCGACGGGTACATCAACACCACCGCGCCGTTCAAACTCGCCAAACTCGTTGAGAGCGACCCGAGCAAGAAGGGCGAACTGGCGACGATCCTCTTCAACTGCGCCGAGACGCTGCGCATCGCGTCGCTGCTGCTCTCGCCCGCGATGCCGACGAAGATCGCGGAGTTGTGGACGCTGTGGAACTGCACGCCACCAACGGGCACACCGCTGGCGACGCTGGCCGCATTTGCGGGCCCGCACGCGCTCAAGCCCGGCAGCGGCATCAGCAAGGGCGACCCGCTGTTCATGCGCGCGGATGTCGCCGAAGCGCCACCGGCGTAAGTCTGTTGAATCACTGTTCGCCGGAGCGATCCAACGCGGTTGACACCCAGTCGCGAACCATGCCGCGCCGGCCAGTGTGCGTCTTTGCGGGTGAGTGACACGAATCGCCGGTCAATCTCGGGCGTGCATTCGGTGGGCCGGATCTCCGATCTGGGCCGAACATCACCTGTTTTCATGGGCTCAGCGGCCCGCCCCGGAGGTTCGGGCCACCACGAGACGCCTCCTTTTGACGGCGATCCTATTACTTCAGCAAGAACACCTTCACGAGCACGTCGCCGATGCCGACGAGTGCCGCGCCGGCGATGATACCGGCGCAGATCGGCTCGTGGGTCTGGATCCACAACTTGTTGCCCGTGGATTCGGGGCGCTTGTGATAGATCTTGTGCATGATCGTAAAGAACACCGCGCCCGCGAACATCGCCATCGTCGAATCCGGCGGCACGACCACGCCCAGGCCGATCGCCAGCGGCGACACCGGGAACTTGTTGCGGCTCAGGATGCGTGTCACTTCGAGCATCAGGCCCGCGACGGCGGCGATGATGATGGACGTGAGGATCGACTTGGTGAGCAGTGTGCCGCTGCCGCCGCCGAAGATGGCCGAGACCATGTCCGACACACCCTTCCACTGCACCGCGGCGGGGAAGGAGAACTGGCCGGTGGCCATGACGTTCTGCAGGTGCTGCGGATCGGTCGCCGCCACCTCGGGCTTGTACTCGCTGAGGAAGAGCACATAGAAGAGCGGCGTGGCGGCGAGAGCACCGGCGATGATGCCGATGATGTGGCCGATCGCCTGATGCCGCGGCTTGCCGCCGAGCATGTAGCCGGGCTTGATGTCCATGAGCAGGTTGCTGGCGTTGCCCGCGACTTCGACGCACATCACGCCCGTCATCAGGTTCGTCGGCGGGTGCTTGGGGTCGAGCGCACCGAAGAGGAACTGCGGGATCTTGGAAAGCGAGCCCGTCGGCGTTGTGCCGGTCATCGCGGTGCTGCTGGCGGCGATGAGCGACAGGATGATGATGAGCGGGATCGCGCTGGCACCGAAAATCCACGACACGCCGAACCAGTCGTGGGCCATCCACACGCCCACCGCGCCGACCACCGGGATGCCGACAAACGAGATCCACAGCGGCAGTTCAATGTGCCCGAGCACGTCCTTGCCCGCGTTCTTCTCGCTGGAACGATCAAAGACAATTCGGAAGGCATCCACAAAGAACTGCGGCTTGCTGAAAAGCGACACCATCGACGCCACCACCATCAGCACGATGCCCCACCACAGAGCCCAGTTGTTGAGAATCCAGGCCCGCCCGAACACTGCCGTCCCGTCCGCGATCGAGCCGGACTTGGGAGCAAGTTCCCCGATCGAGATCATCCACGGGACGACGATGGCGAAGTTGAGCAACGCGCCGAAGAGCATGTTGCTCGTCGCACGCAGGCCCGAAAGCGCGCCCGCGCCGAACATGGCGAGGTCCAGCGCGGGCGAGAGCGCGAGTTGGCGGATGTCGACGCCGCCGAGCTTGGGCAGCGGCGCTTTGCCAGCCGCGACGAGGTCGTAGTACCACGCGTCAAGATTGTGCGGCAGGTGCCACGCGCTCTTGAGACCCATCCACTTCTGCTGGATGAGTTTCATATACGACTCGCCCGAAATGAAACTGATGAAGCCCGCGAGCCCCGCGGTGATCGCGAGGGCCTTGGCCTTGAACATGCCGACGGCGGCTTCCGAGGAATACAGCGTGTCAAGCACGACGCCGCACGCGCGGCCTTCGGGGAAGGGCTGCTGCTCGTCGTTGATGAATCGTCGCTTCATCGGGAACGCGACGAGCACGCCCAGAATCGAGAGCACCACCATAAACCAGAAGATCTGCCACCACGGCAGCGGCTTGTTCTCGATCCACATGTACGCTGCGACGCCCGCGACCAGCGGGCTGGTCATGTAGCCCGCCGAGGTGGCGATGCTTTGCATCGCGTTGTTCTCGAGGATCGTGAAGTCGCGCGCCCCGAACTGCGACATCACGCGGAAGGCGGCGAAGGCGAGGATCACGCTCGTGAGACCGACCCCGAGCGTCCAACCGGTCTTGGCGCCGACGTAGAGATTTGTCGCGCTCAGCACGCCGCCGAGCAGGAAGCCGGTAATTGCCGATCTCAGCGTCAACTGCGGCATGTTGCCGCGGAAGACATTCGCGAGCCACCAGCGATCCTTCTCTTCGCGGCTCCAGGAGTTGATCTGTTCGGGCGTCAGGGTCGGAATGGCCATAGACCCCAACGATATCTGAAATCACGGCGGGACGCGAACCCGATCGCAATCACCCACAAAAACCCAACATGAATCTCGTCTCACGACGCCGTCGCTCTGTGGCGGCGGCGTTGCTCGAGTGCGAGTTCTTCGAGGGTCACAAGCCCGCGCGCGATGGCCAGTTCCAGATCAGGGCAGACACTGTCGGGGTCAAGCAGTTCGCCCACCGCCGCCGCCTTGAGTTGATCAAACTGCGCCTGATTGATCCCTGCGATGATCATGCGCCGGCCCTGCTGGGCGAAACCCGTGAGCGCGGATCGCAACTCGGTCGCCGAGTTGGCATCCAGGGCGGTCACTTCATCCAGATCGAGGATGACCACGCGAGCCTTCTCGGGCAGGCGCTCGGCCCACGCGAGCAGGTTGGGCATCCGGTGCGTGCCGGTTGCCCGCTTGCGGTCTTTGCGCAGGTGATAGACCACCAGCGTGTCGGGGAGTCCCAGATCGGCGTTGCCGACCAGTTCGCTGAGCTCAATTTCTGCGATCGGTCGCGTCACGTCCTGATAGATGATCCAGACGAGGAAGATCACGGGTGGGAACATCGCCATCCGAGGCACATGCTCGAAGAGCACCGCGCCCAGCCCGGCGCCAAGCCCGAAACTGGCGATGATCGAGAGCAGCATCACCAGTCGGCGCGCCGTCGGGTGATGTCGCAGCGAACGCACGATTTTCCCCGCGTCTGCGGCGGAGAAGTCGCGTCTGCGATCGCGGAGCCACAGGATCATCTGCGCCAGTTCGAGACCCAGGTCGGTGAGCACGCCGGTGACGTGCGTGGTGCGCACGACGCCACTGGAGATGCGCGTAATCGTCGCGTTCTGCAGGCCCATCGCCGCGGACGCCGTGCCGGTCATCGCGTAGAGCATCGGCCCGGAGACGACGCCCTCGCCCTTGATCTCGACGCCGAACGCGAAGGCCGCCAGCAGCAGCGTCTCGATCGCCATCGGCAGAACATAGATCGACTCGTAGCCGCCCCGCCTGCCCCACTCGGTCGCGAAACCCGAGACGAAGGCCCCGGCGAGAAACGTCAACAGCAGGAACGCGAGGAACCCCGCCGCGCTCCAGTGCCCCAGCACCGCCTCGCGTCCGAGATCGGACGACGTGCCCGAGACGTGCGAGACGACATGCCCGCAGGTAAGGATCGCGATGATGTTGGTGCAGCCGGCGACCCACGCCAGCGTGATCGCAAGCCTGGCCTGCTGGGTGAAGGAATGGGCCTGGGCGACGAACAACGGCGGGCACGCTCCACGAGACCCTGCCCCGAGACGTGAAAGCCGCCGCGGCGAGTCCCAATAACCATCGGCTGAACCGGGGTGCGAGTGCAACCCGTAGCCATCGACATCGACCCCACGCCCGAGCCGAACCGGTGTCTCGCGTGCCCCGACGCGGGGTCTGAATTTGCGTTACGGTATCCCCATGGACCCCGCCCACCGCCCACACCAAGGTGACTGGAAGCGTCTGCACCTGTGGCAGATGCAGCCCGTGCGCGACATTCTCGTCCTCGCGGCGATCTTCGGCGTGCTCTGGCTGGGCTACTCCCTCAGCATCGTCACTGTGCCGATGCTCATCGCCCTCGCGCTCGCGTACCTGTTTGAACCACTCGTCGGCTGGGCAACGCGCCGTCGATACGCCTCCCGCTCCGGGGCCGCCGCCATCATCATCCTCGCCGCGGGCGGGCTCATCATTCTGCCCGCGATCGTCGGCCTGAGTTTTGGCGCGGTGCAGGGCGTGCGCCAGGTTCAGGAGATTCGTGGCAAACTCGACCAGGTCATCCGAAGTGTCAAGAACCCCACCGACGAACGACTCGTCCCTGCCGAGCACGACGGCCCGTGGCGCGGCGTGCGGAACTACATCGTCGATCTCCACGAGCGAGAACAGAAACTTGCCGACCCGCAGACCGCGGGCGAAGTGAAGCCCTTCACGCCGCTCGATGAGGGCGCGCTGTGGATCGAGGGCAACTGGGCGGACGTCTCCAAAAAACTCCTGACCACCAGCGGCACCGATGCCTTCACCGCCATCGCCAAGTGGGTGCAGTCGGCGGGCATGATCGGCTTCATGGGCTTCCTCACGGCGTTCTTCTTCTACTTCTTCTGCACAGGCTGGGGCGCGGTGCTCGCGTTCTGGGAGAGCCTCATCCCCGAGCAGCGCAAGGCGAAGTCGTTTGAACTCATCACCAAGATGGACGCGGTCATCAGCGGCTTCGTCCGCGGGCGTCTCACCATCTGCGGCATTCTGGTTGTGTACTACACGCTCGCGTACTGGATCATCGGCGTGCCCGCGCCGCTGATCCTCGGCCCCATCGTCGCCGCCCTCGCGCTCCTTCCGTTTGTCTCGGGGCTGGGCGTACCTGTTGCCGCGCTTCTGTTGTGGCTTGATGCCTCAGGCACGGGTCTGCACTCGCACTGGGCGTGGATCGTCTTCGCCCCGGTGGTCGTCTTCATGATCGCCCAGGCGATGGACGACTACGTCCTGACGCCCGCGATCCAGGGCAAGAACACGGGCATGGATACGCCGTCGATCTTGTTCGCCTCGCTCGCGGGCGGGACGCTTGCGGGCGTCTACGGCCTGCTGCTCGCGATCCCGATCGCGGCGTGCATCAAGATTCTGCTGCGCGAGGTCTTCTGGCCGCGATTTGACGCGTGGGCCAAGGGGCGAGCGAGGGACTTCCTGCCGATCGGGCGTGACTAGCCGCCGCGTATGCTTTCGCGCTGCGCGTGTTTCCTGACCACGCGCGAAGGAGTCGTCATGCTCAAGGGCCGCATCGCAGTCGTCACGGGTGCATCTGCGGGAATTGGCGAAGCGATCACGCGCGAACTGGTCGCCCAGAACGCGCCTGTGGTCATGAACGCCCGCCGTGCCGATCGTCTCGAAGGCCTGCGGGCCGAACTCGGCGCTGAGGACGTGTGCTTCGTCGCGGGCGACGCCGCCGACCCCGCGATCATCACGCAATTGCTCGATCGCGCCCGCGAGACGTTTGGCGGCGGGACGCACGACGCCGACTTGGTCGTCGTCAATGCGGGTCGCGGGCTCAAGGGCTCCGTACTCGACTCCGACCCCGCCCAGTGGGAATCGCTCTTTCGCACCAACGTCATTGCCGCGGCACACCTGATGCGTCAGGCTGCGGCACGTCTCACCGCCGACCGATCAACGGTGACTCAGGACGGGCCGTGGCTCAAGCAGCCGCGCGACATCATCGTCATCGGCTCGGTCGTCGGACGGCACCTCTCGCCCTTCTCAAGCATGTACGGCAGCACGAAGTTCGCGCTGCACTCGCTGGTCGAAGCGACCCGCCGCGAACTCGCACCCAAGGGCGTGCGCGTGTCGCTTGTCGAACCCGCGTTCGTGAAGAGCGAGTTCCAGAGCGTCGCGGGATACGACCCCAAGTGGTTCGACGGCGTGCAGGAGCGCATCGGCCCCGTGCTGGAGCCCGCCGACGTCGCCCGACTCGTCACCCACATCGCGTCCCTGCCCGCGCGCGTTCACCTCGGCGATGTGCTGCTGCGCCCGACGCGGCAGGACTATCCGTAACCGTGGTCCGCGACCTCATGACGTGATGTCGGGTCGCGCGAGGCGCTCGGCGTCACTCATCCAGCACCGATCGTGCGAAAAGTTCGTGTTTCTGCGGAGCGTCGCCGACGGGGACCATGCTGACCACGCCCGGCACGCGCCGGAAGCCGAGTTTCATGGCGACGCGCTGGCAGGTCGCGTTGTCGGGCTGGATGTTGGCAAGCACCTTGTGCAATCCCAGCCCGCCCTCGTGGGATTCGCCGAACGCAAGATCGAGCAGGCGGCGCACACCAAGCGTCGCGAGCCCGCGACCGGCCCAAGGCGTCGCGATCCACCAACTTGCCTCGGCCTGAAACTCGAGCCCTCGGCTGATCGCGTTCAGGTTGAACGCGCCGATGATGCGACCATCGCCCAGCACGCCAACTCGTCGGCACGACGCGCGGCTGCGCTCGCCGAGTGAACTGAGGGCGAGTTGACGATCAAAAAGCTCATCCAGCGTTTCGAGTCGGGCATCGGGTGAGAGACCGATCCGCCGGAAGAGCCCGACCCAGCGGGTCAGTTGTTCCATGCTCGCGTCGACCGCCTCACAGAATGACTCGCGATCCGACTCGCGGAGAACGCGGAGCGTGACGATGTCGGGGCGCGACTCGACCTCGACTGGGCGCGACGGGCGCAGCGTCACCGGCGTGCCGCGGAGGTTCGCGGCGACCAATCGTTCCGTGCGTGTCGAGGACCGCCCATCCATTGCAACGTCTCCGAGGCCGCGCGGCACCGCCCGCGGACTCCCGCAAAGCCCGTGCCGAGTACTCCACCGCCCGCCCTTTCCCGCGCCGATTCACCCGTCGCCGAGTCGAAACTGGCAATGCTGCGGCGGCGAAACCCAAAGAGAGCAGTGGACCCTCCGAAAGCAATCCAAACGAACGGGCTGGTGACCCCGAAACGATTGCGGAATCACCTCAACCCTTGCGCAGCCCTCATCCGATGACAGTCTTTCCTTGACGCGTGAGGAATAGCATGTTCTGATGGAAGGTCGCGTGCGCCGAGTCCCACGGCACGCCGCTTGGAGTCACAGACGTGTCGGAAGTGTTCAAGGTCAACTGGAAGAAGATTCACGAGCAGGCGCCCTACCCGCCCGCCGCGTATGACTTCGTGCGCGAGGGGCTCTCTCACACGGTGGGCATGGTGCACGCCAACGCCGCCCCGGATGATGAATCGCGCCATGTGAGCGGGCAGCAGTTGTGCCTCGGGCTGCGCGATTTCGCCATCAAGCAGTACGGCATGCTCGCCAAGACCGTGCTCAACCGCTGGGGCGTCAATCGCACCGAGGACTTCGGCAACATCGTCTTCGCGATGATCGACGCCGGGCTGATGCGCAAGACCGACGAGGACGACATCGAGGACTTCCGCAGCGTGTTCGACTTCGATGACGCGTTCGGAGGCGTGCGAATCGGGTGAGTGATTCACTCGCTCGAAAGTCGCGGACTGGCGAATATTTTTGAGCGAAGGGTTCGGCGGTATCTGACCCAACTCAATCTATGTCGAACAACCCGCCCTTCGGGCGCTTGCCCTTGAGAATTTCGGAGAGTTCTCCGGCGAATGCACCGTCGTGCAGGCCCTTCATGATTACAAACGGCTGAAGCAGCGGGTTCCTGAAGCGAAACTTGAATCGTCGCGATGACCCGGTTTTCTCGAGCACCGGGCCGCGGCTGGCATCCGACGAAAACTTGTCGAGATGCTGTGAGAAGTTGGGGATGTCGTACTCACGCTTCGTGATAAGGCAGAGCGGGGAACGCACGTCTGCGGACACGAAGAATCCAAGTTCGTCAGTCTTGGCCAAGGCACACGCCAGCAGCACTTGAGGAAACAATGTCCCAGTTCGCTGCCCACGGGTTGCGTTGTAGTAGTCCTCGCGGACAGACTGCTGTGACTTTTCGATCGCCTGGCTGATTCCGCCGCACACGTCGGCAACCTCCACCTCGTCGCGACTATTCGAAATCGCCTCGTAAGTAGATTCTTGTCCAATGAGATGGGTGAAGTGTGGCAAGCCCTGCGACAAGAAGACTACCAATCGCTTCGCGTCTTCACTCATCGTCATCCCCAACGCTGCCAGTGCTCGATCAAGGATGTCCCGAAGCTCATCGGGAGTCATCCGCTGAAGGAGAATCTGCGTAAGACAGCGGTCTATCGACGCGTGTTCGCGAATCAGACCGACGACGTTTGGGGCGACCCCAACCAGTATGAGCGTGGTGCTTACGGTATTGTCGGAAAGATCCTTGATGAGGTCGGCGAACAGCGATCGCTCCGCGTCATTGAGGCGGTCAAACTCATCGAATACAAGCACCAACTGCCAGTCCTCTTGGCTCGCATATTGGAGGATCTGTCGAACCTCGCCAGGCCCTGTGCTCTGAACGTCAACGTACTCGCTCAATCGTCGCTCGATGGCTCGAGTCGCGGAAGTTCCGGCAGGCTCCTCTTCGACGATGCGTACGTCTTCAAGAATCCGCCGCCAGACCGTCTGAAAGGTGTCTCGCTCCACACAGTTCACTTTTGCGAAAGTGAATCCATCTTGCCCCTGAAGCAATGGTCGGAGGATCGATGCCAGTGACGTCTTTCCAACGCCACGGTCGCCATATACAACTGCGTGCCTGCCTCGTGCCGCAATAGTCTCGTTGATTTGCCGTATTTGCTTGAGACGCCCAGCGAAGAGCTTGTCGCTCGTAATGGGCGATGACGGCGTGAAGACTTGTGCCGCACGAACAAAAAGCGACCTTTTTCGATCTGGATCTGGCGTTTCGCTGCCCATTCGGTCCTCCTGAGCACGACAAAGTCTTATAGACTATCCATGAAGTCTTAAGGAAGTCAATCCAAATGGCATTCGCTGGCTGTCGGGTGCTTTAAAACCGACGCCGAACCCTCCATCGCCCGTGCGAGAAGATGCCCTCGCCAACTCAACCCGGCGGACCTACCATCCGGCCCCATTTGGCGTCCCCTTTTGGTGACCCACCCGGAGCAGGCTTTGGCGTCTGATCTCGCACCCATCCCGCGTTCTCCTTTCGCCATCGCCATGGGTGTGGCGTCGGTCGTCGCGCTGGGTGCGGCGCTCTTGATCGCCGGCTCGGTGTACGAGGGTTCGGCCGAAGCTCGCAGCATGACGCTGGCGTGCATCGGTGCAGTAGTCGCCGCGGGCGCGGCGTTGTGTGTTGTGCCGCTGATGGGCCCGCCGCTGGTCACGCCCGATCGCTGGGGCATGATCGTGCTGGGTATCTCGGGCGGACGCACGCTGCTGGGCATGGGCGCGATGCTCATCCTCATCGAAGCGTTTGCGTTGGATCGCAAATCGGTCGTCTTCGGCGTGCTCGCGGGCGTCACCACGCTCATGATCGCCGAGGGAGTCGTCGCCGTTCTGCTTCTGAACCAACGCGAGCGAGCGCGTGATGCGGCACGTCGTGCCGCGATCCTTGCTGGTTCACAGGTCGCCGGTTCACACACTGAGCATTCTGATTCGTCCGGTGCGCAACACGGGAGTCTTGCCTGATGTCGCTTTCGAGCCTCATTCCCGCTCTCTCGGCCTTCACGCTCGGCGCGGATGACCCCGCGCAACATGTGTACAACCACAAGTTTCTTCAGAACGCTGATGGCTACTGGATATGGTCGGGCAACCAGGGCAACTTGGTGCTCAGCGGCCTGATCCTGATCATCGTCGGCTGGTGGGTCGCCGGCAAGATCAACACCGGCCCCGCGAGCGACGGCAACGATCGCTACATCACCAAGAACAAGTTCGCGCACATGATCGAGGTGATCTGTGTGTATCTGCGGGAAGAAGTCGCCCGTCCGCTGCTGGGTGAACGCACCAACGGCCTGATGCCGTTCCTGTGGACGATCTTCTTCTTCATCCTCACCAACAACCTTTTGGGTCTGGTCCCGATCCTTGATCTCGTCCACCTCGTCAGCCCGGAACTCAAGGCCGAGCACGCGACGCCAATCGGCGGCACGGCGACGCAGAACGTGTTCGTGACGGCTGTCCTCGCCGTCATCGCGGGCATCTTCTTCAATGCGGTCGCGATCAAGCGGCTGGGCATCGTCGGCTACTTCGGTCACATGACCGCGGGCGCGCCGTTCCCGGTCTCGGTTTTCATCTTCTTCCTTGAACTCGCAAGCCAGATCGTCATCAAGCCCTTCGCGTTGGCGATTCGTCTCTTTGCCAACATGACCGCAGGCCACATCCTGCTGGCGACACTCTTTGGCTTCGCGGGCATGGTGGCCGGGGCCGACGCGATCATCCGGGTGCCGGTGACGGGCATCGCGATCGTCGGCGGGTTCGGCATCATGCTTCTGGAGGTGTTCGTCGCCTTCATGCAGGCGTTCGTCTTCATGTTCCTCACCACGGTGTTCATCTCGCTGATGGATCACCATGACCACGAGCACGCCCATGATCACGAGCATGGACATGCCCACGGCCACGAGCACGCCGCCGCTCATTGAGCGAGCGAACGTCAACCGCGTGAATAACGGGCCGCGTGTCGGGGCCCAGCCGCCGACACACAAACACTCGTGAACAGTTTGAAGGGATTTGGAAAGATGAAGAGCCTCACCATCAAGTTGATGTCGGTCGCTGCGGCTGCCATGGCCGCCACCCCCGCCCTCGCCCAGTCCGCCGAGGCGGGCGTGAAGGGCGTGAGCATGGGTACGGGTCTCGCCGCGCTCGGCGGCGGCCTCGCCATCATCGGCGCGGGCGTCGGCATCGGTCTCATCGGCAAGGGCGCGACCGAGTCGATGGCCCGTCAGCCCGAGATTGCCGGCAAGATCCAGACCGCTGCGATCATCCTCGCGGTGTTCATCGAAGGTGCGACGCTGTTCGCCGTCGCCGTCGGTCTCCTCGCCAAGTAATCTTCACCACGCCGACGCGGAGACGCGTCGGCGCGGCTTGCACGCTGCTGATTGATTTCGATTCTGAATCACGAGAGACACAAAGTTCACGGCTTCTCTTTGGAGGCTTCTCGAATGCCCCGCATGTTCCGCCACTCGCTCCCCACGCTTGTCATGCTCGCCCTGCCGACGCTCGTCCTCGCCGCCGACCCGGCGCACGATGGTGCTGCCCACGATCCCGTCGGCGCGATCCCGACTGTCAAGCAGGGCGCGGCAACCGGCATTACCGCGATCGTCGTCTTCCTGATCGTGGCCGCGTTCTTGCTGGCTGTCGTGTGGCCCAAGATCAGCAAGGGCCTGGATGAACGCAACGCCAAGATCATCGGCGAGATCGAGGCGGCCGAACTTGCCCGTCGTCAGGCCAAGGACGCGCTGGAGGAGTATCAGCGGAACCTGCAGCAGGCCCGTGCCGAGGCCAGCAAGATGATTGAGCAGACCCGTGCCCAGCAGCTCGAACTCGCGGCCCAGCTCAAGGCCAAGGCCGACACCGAGGTCGCCAGCATGCGTGAGAAGGCGATGAAGGACATCGACACCGCCAAGCGTGCCGCGATCGCCGAGATCTATGGCCAGACGGCGACCCTCGCGACCAACGTCGCGGGCAAGATTCTCCGTCGCGAGATCAACGCCGGCGACCAGCAGCGCCTCGTCGAGGAATCGCTCGGCCAGTTGCAGTCGATGAGGAACTGAGAAGACGCACCGGGCATCGGGCATTTGGGAACGCATCCGGGTTTCGGCCATTTGGCCATTTGAGATTTTGACATTTCGTCAGCGTCGGGCAGCCGACGACGACCGAGGACGCACGCGAACATGGCTCTTTCTCACGCACAACCGACCGCGCTCGCCAACGTCTACGCACGCAGCCTGCTTGAACTCTGCGCTCAGCAGGGCCGTGAGGCGGTCGAGGAAGCCCAATCGCAACTCGAGGACATCCTCGAACTCGCCCGGGCCAACGCCAGGTTCGCCGAGCTTCTCTCCAGCCGCGTGATCTCGACCAAAGCCCGCAAGGCATCGATCGAGAAAATCTTCAAGGGCAACGTCGCCGACGGCGTGTACCGCTTCCTGCAGGTCCTCAACGACAAGGGTCGCCTTGCCAACCTGCCCGCCATCAGCGCGGCGTTCGATCAACTCGTGCTCGAGAAGTTCGGCCGCGTTGAAGTTGACGTCTTCACCGCGCAGCCCATCGGTGCCAGCGAATCCGGCGCGATCCGGGATCGCCTCCAGAACGCGCTCAAGAAGGACGTCGTCGTACACGCCTACACCGACGAGGCGATGATCGGCGGCATCAAGCTCCGCATCGGCGATCAACTCATCGATGGCTCGGTCGCCGCCCAACTCCGCCAGATGCGCGACAAGATCAACGTCGACGGCATGGCGAACCTGCGGTCGCGGTTTGACCGCATCTCGGGCGAGTGAGTCTATCTCGGACGAGCCACATACGCGCAACGATTTTTCACGCAAGGGTCGCCGACGCGTTCCCCACAACCTGTACCCGATGGCGGCGTTGAGTCGCACTTGGAGTCGCCACACGCTCGCGGGCGGGTGTGTACGCGTGAGAGAGCACATCAACTGTTACCGCTCGCCGATTCATCGCCACCACCGATCTGCGAGTCGTCGACGAGTCGGCACCGCCGACGAAAGATCGGCGCTGTGCCGCGCAGTCACGCGATTCTCGCGGTAGGCTGATCGCATGCCCACCCCGGCGCGCGACAACCCGAACAACGGGCAGAACACCGGCGTGCCACAGCCGCCAGCCGGTCCCGCGCCGATCGTTGACGAGCACGACCCGCGACTTGAGATTCCGGAGATTCTGCGTAAGCCCGTTGAGCACCCCGCGCTCAACCGCCCCAAGCCCAAGATGGAGTCGCTGGGGCTGGGTGAACTCGGTGCAGCGCTCGCGATGGGAATCGACTTCCTCGCGACGACCGCCGCCGGGGGCGCGATCGGCTGGGGAATCGACCATTGGCGCAACTCATCGCCCTACGGGCTGCTCGTGGGCGTCTTGGTCGGCTTTGGTTTCGCGACGGTGCGCATCATCCAGCGGAGCAACGCCGCGGACAAAGCGGCGGCGGAACGCAAGAAACGCGGCGGCTGACCCCTTTGGCCAATCCGGCATCGCCGAGACTGGCGGTTCTCGGACCCTCGGTTCACGCCATGAGCCCGCCCGACCCGCGACTGGGCCGATCGGCGGCGTCTGCTACACTGTTGGCCGCACGGAGGTGTCCATGGCATCGCTCGCTCGGGCCGATCGACGCAACCTGTTGCCCAACAGTCGATTGCAATCACTTGCATCGTCGATGGCGGCGTGGGCTTTCGCGTCGGTGCTGACAACCCTCACGCCAGCGGCACTCGCCGGTCCCGATCCCGCGGGATCGACACTCACCCAGAAGACCACCGTTCGTCTCCCCGCGTCGAATACCGACGCCGAACTCAGCGCCACGATCGCGCGACTCGATTCGCCCGACCTGCTCACGCGGTACGAGGCCCATCGTGATCTCTTCCAGAACGCCGCGATCTCGCTCGACGATCTGGTGCGTGCGATGGGTCGCGACGGACTGTCGGCAGAGCAACGCGTGCGACTGGAAGACATCGCCGAGTCTCGCTTTCGTCGTTCGGACAAGGGCGCGCTGGGTGTGAGTTTCATGGAGAGTCCGACCAGCGAGCGGATCGTGATCGACGCGCCGCTGACCAACTGGGACAGCGCCCGCGTACTCCGTCCCGGTGATGTGCTGGTTTCGCTCGACGGCCGCCTCATCGCTGGACGCGACGATGTGCGCATCGCGGTGCTCTCGCACGATCCGGGCGATGAAGTGGCGCTCGTCTTTGAACGCGACGGCATGATCATGCGTTCGATGGTGCGACTCGGGCGATTCGCAGACCTTGAAGACCAACGCAACACACTCAACCTCGATGTGCTTCGCACGGCGTGGGAAGCGCGACTCGAGCGCGTGCTCGGCAACACCCGGGCAACCGACACCGTCGTGCGCACCGGCGTCCGTCGCTCCGACATCGCCCGCTCCGAACGCACGCTGATGGCGGCACAGCTCGCAGCCGCCGCCCAACCGCCGGAGTCGCTCGACACTGCGGCCCAAGCCGCCGGGCCCAACGGCATCGCCATGGTGCCTGCGGGTGAAGAGCCCGAACCTCGCGCGTTCGCCGCCGCCGGTCTTGGCGGAGCAATCACCAGCGAGTCGTATCAGTCGCTCGACCCAGCGCGAAACACGCCGAACCGTCGATTTGGAAACGGCGGCGTGCGCATCCAGCGTCCGGGGCAGGCAGGCAACGCCGCCAACCCGGGCGAAGTTGCCAACCTGGTTCGATTCCTGGAAATGCAGCGGTCACAGCGTGAAGCAGTCATCAAAGACCTGGAGGCCCGGGCCAACGACCCGACGCTCAACCGCGTGCAGCGCGACGGCATCCGCGACTTGATGGACGCCAATCGCGAACGCATGCGCGAGATCGATATGCAACTCCGCGCCCTCCGCGGCGTTGACGCCCAGCCCGCGGCCCCCAAGGTGCCCTGAACCCTCAAAGAGGCTCCAAATCCAGCGATCAAGTCGCAGTGGCATCATCTGGATTTTGTTCGGAGTTCTTTGTTCCCATTCAAGTACTCGATGCGCCGTGAAAACCGTACAGAATGGCACTCGGAGCCGGGTTTTGACTTGCCTCGGCCATGTTTCCCTCCAAGACTCGATTCCTGCGATCCCGTTCCTGTGTTCGGGAAAGGCCGTCCGAGGCCTCTCCTGCGGCTGGCGATCGCTGTACGTCACGACCCCAACGGGTACCCCAGAGGGAACTGCCATGGAAGCATTTGAAGCCCTGAAGAAGCTCGTTGCCCAAGCGGAAGAAGACATGGCCAAAGCCGAGGGCGGCAACAAGGCCGCGGGCACCCGCGTCCGCGGGCTCATGCAGGACATCAAGAACGCGGCTCAGGACGTCCGCGAGAAGATTCTGGAACTCCGCGATGCCGGGAAGCCCAGCTGACTCCAGCACCATGCAGGACCACACCAGCACCGCCGACGGCAGCGAGGACGCGTCGCGCTCCCGCTTTCTCGTTGACCTCGCGACGATTGACCTGACCCAGCGTCTCGTCACCCGCACGCAACTCGAGGACACCAACCCGCATCGCGGAGACATGGCGTTGCTCGACGCGGTGATCTGGGAGTCGGCGGATCGCACAATGACCGTCGGCGTGAAGCACAACCGCTCCGACGAGTTCTGGTGCGCCGGGCACTTCCCGGGCAAGCCGGTGCTGCCGGGCGTGTTGCAGATTGAAGCCGGCGCGCAACTCGCCTGTTACAACTACAACTCGCGCAACAGCCAGGAAAAGAAGGTCGTCCTCTTCACCCGCATCGAGGACGCCTCGTTCCGCTCCATGGTCGAGCCCGGCGACGACCTCTACCTGATCTGCAAGCAGGTCAAGATGTCCAAGCGCCGCTTCATCACCGACGTGCAGGGCATCGTCAATGGGCGCCTGGCATTCGAGGCCCGAGTCAGCGGCATGCAACTCGCTGCGGAATGATGTGTGTGCGGCAGCGTTTGCTTCGCCCGAACTCATCGACTGAAATCGGTGACATGCCCGCACTCGGGGCACGCGCGTTCATCTCGACCGATCTCGCCCGCGTCGCGCCGCACCGGATCTGGATAGCCGCAGCTCTCGCAGCGATACTCAAACCATCGCCTCTCGCGGCGACGGCTTCGCCACACGTTCAGTATCTTCGTGATGACAGAGAACCAAAACGCGCTGCATAGCAGCGACCACACGCTGTCGCCTGGCAGGAGCGTGATCTCTCGCCGCGACCGCATCAGCGACCACTGAGCACCCTCGGCATCACCTTGGATGGGTGACTTGATGTCGAGCCCAAGCAGACGCGGCAACTTCATTGACTCTCTGGACTCGATCGTGTCCGGAACATGGCTCGCGACCACGCGCCGGATGAATGCTTCATGTTCGCCCCCGAGCGGCGTGCCGGACTTGGGATCCCACACGATCCGCATTTCACGATGCTCGAGCGTGAACAACGCCCATCGCTGCCGCCGAACGATCGTCTCCGTCCGCACGAGTCGCGTCCCCGGCGTCGCCGTGGCGACATCCATGCTCCACGTCGCGGATTGGCCCGCCATCGGCGGCGTGTACAGCCCGTTCTCATAGCCACGGAAGAGATAGAGCCCCTTGAACGGCAGCGGCGGAAAGTCCAGCACCGCGATGAAGCCCCCGACGACAACGACCGCTCGCCGCGCCCAACGCAGCGCCGTCCTTCTCTGGATATGTTTGCCGGGCCCGGTCATGCGAAGAGCATCGAGGATACGAACTGTGGCGACGTCAAACCTGACGACGAGATCGGCAGCGGGGTGGAAAGGCGGATTTTGTTTGGATTCTGATGCCGCATCGGAGCGGTATGCGTTTTTGGCCTCGCGTCAGGATGCCGCCTAGTATCAAGGCCCTGATCCGAAGGCGACGGCTGCATCGTGGTCGGGCGCGATGTCAGAGCAAGACGTTTCAAGAGGTTTGACCATGGCGACCAAGAAGAAAGTAAAGAACAAGAGCCACAAGGGCCTCTTGAAGCGCATCCGCGTCAGCAAAACCGGCAAGGTGCGCCACCGCACAACCGGCCGCAAGCACCTTCGCTCGGGCAAGGGCGGCAAGCGCCTCCGCCAGATGCGGAAGGACCCGTTCATGTCCAATCCCGAAGCAAAGCGGATCGAAAAGCTGCTGTTCCGTCGTCTGCGTGGTCGCGATCAGTCGCGTGCGACGCTGCGTCTGAGCCCCTCGCCCGCGCAGCGCAAGGCCGCCCGCGAAGCCGCGAAGGCCGCCGCCGCCAAGAAGTAAGACTTGTCTTTGGCGTACGTCGTCGCGGGAGTGTCCGCGACCGACCGTCACGCGTGAACCGTTCGTCGGGAGCCAAGCCGAGGGTTCTGCCTCGCTCCGCCGGACACAGTTGGAGTTTCGCCCATGCCTCGCGTTCGTAAAGGCGCCGCCCGCGCGCAAGCCCGCAAACGTATTCTTCGTGCCGCCCGCGGTTACTACGGCACCAACCACCGCCACAAGTATCGGGCCCGCAACGCGGTCATCCGCGCCGGTCGCTACGCCTTCCGCGATCGTCGTCGCCTGAAGCGCGAGATGCGCGGCCTGTGGATCATCCGCATCACCGCCGCCTGCAAAATGCGCGGCACGCGGTACAGCCTGTTCATGAACGGCCTGCGCATGGCCGGCGTGCTCATCAACCGCAAGATGCTCAGCGAGATCGCGATCAGCGACCCCAAGCTGTTCGACACGATCTGCGCCACGGCGATCAAGCACAGCAAGGCCGTGCCTGCCAAGGCATGAGCCCGGACGTTGACCGCGTAACTTATCAACAATGCAGAAGACCCCGCGAGCGCTCGCGGGGTCTTCTGTTTTTGGCGACAACACAACGGGGCAATACCGACTTGTTGCCGGGGTCATAGCCATCACGTTTGAAAACGAGGCGGGTCTTTGGCGGCACGGATCGCCGAGCCGGGCCGATTGTGCCTCAATTTCCTGAGTGGAACGGCGCGATCCGGAGGCGCGAGCCACCATCCAGCCGCCGGATTCTTATCCGTGAGTGGGCTTACTTCTTCTCGGGTTCGTTCAACTTCGAGATCGCGAAGAAGCCGATGGCGATGGGGATGAACGCCTTCTCGCCGGCACGGCCTGAAAGTTCTTCGAGCGACCGCACCCGCCCGGCGCGCAGGTCGGCGATCAACTCCTTCACCGTGTTGTCCACGATGACGATCAGGCTGCCCCACACCTTGTACCCATTCGCGTCGTGCGGCAAGTACGGACCCACGAGCGGCGCGTTGCGCGGCACTGCGAAGTACCACTTGCCGTCGCGCCGCGTCATCATCAATCCGACACCTGGGATCACGGGCTTGCCGTCCCACTGCAGACCTTCGACGCCCTCGCTGATCGGCGTGGTGGAGAGTCGCTGGGCGTTGTCGCGCAGCCAAGCATATGGATCGGCAAAGAGTCGTTTGAGCAGGTCTTGGGCGGCCTGCTCTCGAGCCTTGTCGGGTCCGCGACGCCCGCCCATCGAGCCACCCGCCATGCCGCCGAACAGCGCCGAGAGACCGGATTGGGCCTTGGGGTTGGCGGCGGCGGCCTTGGCAGATTCGGCCGCGCTGTCGCGGAGTTTCTTCACTTCCTCGGGGAATGCACGCTGGGCCTCGGCGGCGAGTGTCTGCACGTTGCCAAGCAGCACGCCGAAGCGGTCAAGCAGGCGGCGCATGTCGGGCTCGTCGGCGTCGATCAGCCTCGGCAGAAACTTCGCCTTGTTCTCCTGCACGAGACGGCTGGCCGTCTGGATCGTCGCCTGGGGCGTGTCCTGCGTCATGCTCGGATCGGAGCAGGCCGACAACAACGTCGCCACGACCGCCGCAGACGCGAGACCGAGACGACGAAATGGCGAGTCGCTTCGCAGCATGATGGCATGGGAGCGTAGCGGAGGCGCGGGGCTCGTGTTCGCGCTCTGGCCATGGTCTCGACCATCGTGCCGCGGGTTCATACTCGTGGACTCGGCCTGAACGGGATTGCCCGGTCGATCGGGCTTTATGCAACAACGCCGCTACCTCGCCACCATCGGCAGCAGGGTGTTGATGTTCTCCAGCGCGGCGTGCATGTACTTCGCATTACCTTCGCGCTCCACAAACAGCGGCACAAGGCTCGCCATCAAGATGCGCCGGATGTTCGCGACATCCATGTACATGTCCTCAACGGGCAGGCCGCGTTCGCGCCGGATGCGAGCAAGCGTCGACACCGGTTTGACACCATGCAGTGCTTCCGCGTGCCCCCAATACTGTCGCTCCAGGTACACCGCATCCTCGGTCCAGTGGCCGGGATGAACGAGCGCGAGATCAATGAGCACGACGCGACCGTGTTCGCCGCGGCGGAGTGCGTTGCCCGGGTGCAGATCGCCGTGGCACCACCACGCGCACGCGCGATGGCTCCACTTGGCGAGCAAACGCGGCAGCGCCCGCTGCACATGCTTGATCGCTTCATTCCACTTCTGCCCCTCGGCGAGCGCACCGTCGCGGGCCTTGACGCGCGAACGCTCGATCGATGCCTCCCAGTCGATGACCCGCGGCGGATCGACCTTGGGCGTGCACTTGGTCGCCGCCTCGTGAAAGTCGCACGCGGTGTGCAGCATGGCCATCACGTCGTCCGCGTTCATCCCTTGCGAGAGCGGATGGCCATGGAGTTTCTCGACCACGACCCACGCCAGATCGTGCCCGCCGACTTCGTGGCCGCTCGCGAGCACCCGCGGCGTGGGCAACGCGGCGTGGGCATCGGCGGTGGCCGTGGCGTCGAGGCACCCGAGCGCACAGGTCCAGCGGTGCTCGAGTGAGCCGACGGGAAGTTTCACGAGGGTTTCGATGGTGCGGCCGTCGTCGAGCCTGAAGGGCGCAAAGCCGGTGGCCGCGCCGCCGTGCTGCCACGCGGCCCGAAACCACGAGATCTCGCCGAGCCGGCCGTTGCACGCATCGCGCAACGCCGGACCGAGCGCCGCGGCGAGCGCGTGCGAATCTTCGTGCCCGCCCGAACCACCGCCCGAAACAGCCATGCGGTCGCGTCTCCCGGTCGCGTTCGCCGAACCATCGCCGACACATCGGCTCGGACATGGTCGCACTTCAGGCCCTCGATGACAAGGCCCCGGACGGGTTATTCATCAGTTATTCCTCCGCACCGGTGAAGCCGCGAGGGTACAGAGAGAGGGTGTGTGGCGCTCATCGCTCTATCGCGCGACAAGCCGCGGACGCCGCCGCCCCACTGCTCGGATCAGGTCCTGCACGGCCTTGATGGCGCGTGCGGTTTCCTTGCGTGCCTTGGTGTCGCGGCGCGCGATCTTGATCGCCCGCTGACACGCCCGCACGCGCTTGGCCCGATTCTTGGGTGCTTCGGGGTCGGTGAGCGAGTCGCAGAGATTGTCATAGACATCCGCGAGTTTCACGAGCCGGACGCGCCACGAGGCTCGCTCCATCCGCTGGTCATAGTCCTCTTCCCGCTTCTTCTCGGGCAGAGCCATGTTCTTGGTCAGGGCGGCCACGCCGCGGGCGACTTCTTCACCAAAGCGCGTCGAGATGTCTTCGTAGTCCGTCGTCGTGTCTTCGATCGTGTCGTGCAGCACGGCGATCGCGAGCGTCGTCTCGTCGCGACACTCGAACACCTGCGACACCACCATCGCGACGCGCACGACATGAGCGACGTACGGCGTGCGCCCGTCGCGCCGGATCTGGTGGCGATGGGCCCGTGCCGCGAAAGAAATCGCCGATTGCCACGCGGGAACGACCACTCGCCACTCCTTGCTCGACGTCTGCTCACTCATCATCGCGACGTCGACACGCCGCGTGTGCGCTCGACTCAGTGTGCCGCAGGGGTCGCGGCTTTGGCATGAATGACCTTCGCCGCTTCGTCGAAGACCAGTCGCACCTTGGACGGATTTCCGCCGTGCTCATCAAACATGACGAGTTCGTTGTCCTCGCCGGGCTTGATCCACGCGTGCGGCACGAGCCATCGCGTCTGCGGTCCGACCGGCTTGCCCTTGGGGCCGCTCACCCAATAACGCCCGAGATGCCGTCCGTTGACGTACAACTGCCCCTTGGTCATGCCCGCGGGCTCGACATACAGCGGGGCGTGGACGCCGCTGGGCTTGAACTTCGTGCGCCACCAGCGCGGCCCTTCGCTCTTGGGCTTGCCAGCGCTGAACGCCGTCGCCGTCGGCGGCTCCCACTTGGCGAACGCCCACTCGGCCTTGGCCGTGAGATTCTCCGCCAGGGCGACGAACGTGACGACGTCGGCGAGCGCCTCGCCGATCTCGGCCATGTCCAGCGCGCTGCCGTCGGCGTCGGCGAGCATCGCCACTTGCACGGTCGCGTGTCCCTTGCTGATCTGGTCGGCGTCGAGCACGACGCACTCGGGGCCGCTGCGATCCAGATACGCGATCGGCTTGTCATTCACGAGCAGCAGGCCGCGCCCAGGGAACGACGCGAAGCACATCGCGATCGGCGTCTTCTTCTTGTGCGTGATCGACCACGTCACACGATCGGGCTCGGTGCTGTCGCCGGGGCGAACCTCCCACAGCGGCTTGCGGAACTTCAGCACCTCAATCGGCTGTCCGTTGACCAGTTTGGGCTTCGCGGTCTTGAGCACTTCCGCCTCATACAGATGCCCGCGCAGGCCCTTGGGCTCACCCATGTTGGGGCCGGCGGCAAATCGACCGAGGTTCTCGGCCAGCACCACGAGTTGCTGCGGCCCCTTCTTGAGCGACAGCGTCGCCTCTCGCGTTGCGCCGGGGCCGTGGCCCATCACGCCCGCTTCGGCACCATCGAGGAACATGTGCAGCCGATCGCCGCTGCCGGGCGCGACAACATGCACGCGCGCGGTGCCAGCGTTTTTCAGCGTGATGCGATACCAGCCATAGCCGCTGGGGGAACCGAGATTCGCGAGTTCGGCCGGGCCGGCGATGGTCGCGTAGCGCGGGCTTTGGCCGCTGACATGATCTTCCATCCCCGCGCTGGTCCACGGGGCTACCGTGATTCGGTCATGAACCGGCGCGGCGGCGGGCTTGGTGAACTCCGCGGCCTTGGCCGACTGCGTGCCGTCGCCGCCGAGCTTGATCGGCTTGCTGCCCGCGAGCGGGATCGCGTGCCCGTCGTCGGTCAGACCCGCGACGTTGAAGAACACCGCGTTGTCGGTGACAAACGTGGAGTCGATCTGCTCTTCGCTGCACGCGGCGATGAAGAGGTTCTCGTGTTCAACGATGTGCGGCGTGCGCCCGCCGGGAATGACAAACTCCAGCGGCGAGCCGTTGACTGACACCACGCCCCGCGTGCCGGACGCCCCGTAGCAGACGAAGACCTTCCCCACCACCGCGAAGGCGTTGAGGTTGGTGTAGTCCAGCCGCGAGCGACCGGTGATGTTGGAATCAAACAAGCACCACGTCACGCCCTGCCCGCCGGTGTCGACCGGCAGCGTCGTGCCGTCTGGCAGCAGCAGATTCGTCGGACCGCGTCCGGGCTGATCAGCGAAGACAAAGACCACGCCGCCCTGGCTGCCGGTGACATGCACCACCGAGTGACCAGGGTTGGCGGGCTTGCTGGCCTTGGCTTTGCCGCGGGTCGTGCCCATGTGCGCCGGGTCATTGAACCCCGGATCGATGCTCACGGGTTGATACATCGGGTCCAGGTGCGCGAGTACGCGCGAGAAGCGCGATGCGAACGTCGAGATGCGCCGGACCATGCCGAACGACGGGCCGAGCGCGCCCGACTCGCTCAGCGGCGCACCGTGATCGCTCGACGACGTGGCGAACGAGTCCATCCCGTCGTCCAGGCGACCCGCGCTGAATCCCATCGCCTGCCCGCCGTGGAACGGGCGCAGGTTGAACTGCCCGCCACCGGCGAGCACCTCGGCCAGTCGACGCTGCAGCACCCACGGCTCGATCGCCGTTGCGGTCTCTTCGCCCCAGCGCGTCTGCACGCCGGTAGGGAAGTCGATGACCAGCCGCGGCTGCGTGCCGCGCACGTTCGACATCTGTCGCATCGTCGACAGCGGATCGTGCGCGCCCGACCAGCAGTCGATCTCGCCCTCCACCGCCTGCCACAGGTTATTGTTGTTTACGCACGGCACATCGATGCCGGCCTCGTTGATGTAGCGGCTGAGTTCGCCGAGGTACTGCTCGGCGAGCGTGTCGTCGCCGCACGTCCACGAGTTTTCATTCTGGATGAGCAGCAGAGGCCCGCCCACCCCGGGCGCGGTCACTTGCAAATCACGAATCTGATCCGCCAGCGCCGTGATGAACCGCGAGCACGCCTCGAGGAATGGCCCGTTCGCCGTGCGAAGTTTGACGTTGGCGTTCTCGACGAGCCACGCGGGCAGCCCGCCCATGTCGCAGTCGTCGTTCACATAGGGCCCGACCCGCAGGGTGCAGTACATGCCCGCCTGCCCGACCAGCTGGATGAAGTGTCGCAGGTCGTTCTCACCCTTGAAGTCGAACTTGCCCGGGCGCGGCTCGTGCCGATTCCAACAGACCGGTGTATCGATCAGATTCAATCCCGCGAGCTTGGCGGCATGAATGCGATCCGCCCACGATGCCCGCGGCACCCGCGCATAGGGAATCGTCCCGCCCGCGAGCCAGATCCGCCGACCATCAAGCATGAAACTGCGACCGTCGTAGGTGATCGAAGGCATCGCGGCGTGGACTCCCTGCTGCTCATTCAAACACACCGGCACGTCGCGCCCTTGCGCCATGCACGACCCGGCCGGTGCTGTGTTCCCGTCGCCTCGGGGAGGTCCTGCGACCCGCCCCCGTCGCCCCACGAGCATCCCTCGCTCGGTGTTGCAAGCCCCAACGATAGAAACCTCCCCGCTCGAACGCCATGATGATTGGTTTTCTTTCGGTATACAACCCTGATTTTCCGGGCTCCAAACGACAGAAACACGCGAAATCGTGTTTGCAATCGCTTACAACGGGTTAGACTGCGCACCGAGGCATTGGGCACCAGGCATTTGGCATTCGGGCCGACCTTGGTCGATGGCTTCCAAAAACCTTTCAAAACGCATTCACATGCCAAAAACGACCGGACATCGCCAACTGTTGACCGCCTTGGCCATCGCGACCTTGGGCGTGGCCGGTTGCACCTCCGATGACGACGCGATTGATCGACGCATCAACGAGATCGTGCGCGGCAAGTCCGACGCGCTCGGGCCGACCTCGCTCAGCCCCTCGCGATTGCCGCCCAAGTCCGCCGACGTGGCCAAGAACACCAGCACCGAGCCGAATCCAAAGACGGTCAATCCCGCTGTCGAAGAACTGACATTCAACCCCGCCGAGGAAGCCCGCGACGTCGCCGCGCGACTGGAGAAGTACTCCGAGGATCGCGTGCCCGCCGCCGACGACCCCAGCGCGACGCAAGTCAACCTCGGCGAAGCGTTCCGCATCGGGCAGCGTTCCTCGCGCGAGTTTCTCACCGCCGAGGAGCAGTACATCCTCAGCGCGATCCGCCTGCTGATCGAAGAACACAACTGGTCGCCGCGGCTGTTCAATGACACCACCACGCGCATGACCGGCAGCGGCACACAGGGCGACTTCCAACACGCCGCCAGCATCATCAACACGCTCAAGGCCACGCAGCGCATCCCCAGCGGCGGCAGCGTCGAAGCCGCGTGGATATGGAACGCGACCGAGCAACTCCGCGAGCAGACCTCCGATCGCTACACGCAGGCCTCTCGCCTCTCACTCCGCGGCGACATTCCGCTGCTCCGCGGCGCGGGCGACGTCGCACAAGAGTCCCGCATCCAGGCCCGACGCACGCTGGTGTACGACGCACGCACCTTCGAACGATTTCGCCGCCAGTTCCTTGTCGGCGTCGCCCGTGACTACTTCGCGCTCGTGCAGACGCAGTCGAGCATCCAGAACCAGTTGCGCAGCCTCAAGAGCAGCGAGGACTTCGCTCGCGGCCAGGCCGCCCGCGTCGAGGCCGGACGCATTCCCGCCTTCGCCTCCAACATTGCCGAGAATCAGGTGTTGACCGCGCGGGCCTCGCTCGCCAGCCTGCGCGAGCAGTTCATCCTGCAACTCGATCGGTTCAAGGTCCGGCTCGGCCTCGGCGTCGACGCCAAGATCACGCTCGCCCCCATCGCGTTCGAGATCGCCGAGCCCGAGATCAGCCTCGAAGAAGCGACCCGTCGCGCGCTGGAGTATCGCCTCGATCTCCAGAACGCCCGCGATCGGCTCGAAGACGCCCGCCGCGGCGTCGCCAACGCTCGCAATGAACTGCTCCCGTCGCTCAACGCCGATGCCAGCGTCGGCATCCCGACCCCGCCGCAGGAAGACCAGGGTGGCGTCGCCTTCAGCCTCGATGATCTGAACTACTCCGCGGGTCTCACGCTCTCGCTGCCGCTGGATCGCGAGCAGGAACGCCTGCGCCTGCGCTCGGCGATCATCGCCGCTCAGTCACAGTCGCGTGCGGTCGACGAATCGCGCGACAACGTGGTCGTGAGCGTGCGCAGCGCGGTGCGTGCCATCGACCTGGCCCGCTTCCGCCTGCGACTCGCCGAGCAGCAGGTCGAGATCAACAAGCGCCGGCTCGAAGAGCAGAACCTGAAGATCGACACGGTGAATCCCAAGGACATCGTCGACAGCGAGAACGAACTTCTCTCGGCGGAGAACTCTCGCGATCAGGCCAAGACCGACCTCCGCAACAGCGTGCTCAATTATCTGCTGGAGTCCGATCAACTCCGCGTCAATCGCGACGGCAGTTTCCAAGCCCTCCCCGGAATGGTCGCGGCGGACGCGCGGAAGTGAGCCGATCGCGCAGTTGGTTGCCTTCACGGTTCATCTGTGCCAAATGAAAACGCCGAGCGGGTACTCGGCGATTCAATCTTCATTCGGTAGTCGCGTCGGCTTTTCGCCTCACGCTCATGCCGCGATGTTCGTCGCCGACTCGATCGACTCGACCACCTGGCGGAGTTGGAAGGGCTTCTTGAGGAAGCCGTCGAAGCCCTGCCCGCGGAGGCCCGAAGCCTGGCCGTCGGTCAGTTTGCCCGACATCGCCACGATCTTCGTGTGCGCCAGCGTCTCGCTGCCACGCAGCATGTCGGCCACGTTGCGGGCGTCGCCCTCGCCCAGGTGAATGTCCAGCAGGATCACATGGGGCTTGAACTTCTCCGCCTCCATGCCCGCGGCGAACCCGCTGTTGGCGCAGCGGACTTCGTAGTTGGTCTGCTCGGTGAGCACCTTCTCCATCACGTCGCAGATGTCCTTTTCGTCATCGACGATGAGGACGCGCGTGCGACCCGACTGCACCCCTTCGAGCGGGATGTTGTGGGCCTTCATGAACTTCACGAGCTCCGCCGACGGGATACGCCGATCGCGGCTGCCGGGGATGCGATAGCCTTTCAAGGCCCCCGAGTCGAACCACTTGGAGACCGTGCGCGGCGCGACGTTGCAGATCTTTGCAACTTCGCCCGTCGTCAAAACTTCCTTTTCGATTGGCATCGAATCACCTCTCATCCAAGGGTCTACTCGGTCCGCCCCGCCGGCACAAACGCACCCGGCGGCGACCGCCACACCGGCAGAATCGACCGATCCAACCCGCGTCTTCACCCTTGTCGTCACGATCGGCGCACAATCGCGTTCCCGGACGTTCACCACACCCCAAAGCCCCTCCCTCCGACCTACACTCCTCACCCGCCCACGACCGTCGGGGGCCACTCGGCTGGATCGTCCACGGGGAGGGGTGTGTTCGGACCCTCTGGTTTGACAGGCTCGCTGCCGCTCCGGTAGATTCCCCGTCCGCGACGCTTGGCCACGGGGCCGGCCGTCACGGGGCCTCTTCCTGGCGCGGCAACCGTCCGGGAATGTGCCGCGTATCGGTACGTCCCCTCATGGCTCTGGCCCCAGCGCCTCGAGCCAGCCGGCCCTGATGGATCAGGTCCGGTCCGCCTTCCGCCCGACTCCGCCTCCGGATCAGTCGATCGGCCCGCACGGATGGGACCGATCGCGTCGGCTCCCGCTTCCGGCTTTTGGAGAGCGGGCCCCCGACCGCGTGCAGTCAGACAACTTCGGCGGACCGCGTTCGTGCCGGTCTGACCGTTTTGGAATCGTCTCTCGTCGTGTTTCCTGCAGGAGTTCGCGTGATGCAAGTTGGAATGCCCGCCGTGCGAGTGCCTTTGGTTGGTCGGAACGGTCGTTCGCTGGCGCGCTCCGCCGCCATGGCCCTCGCCGTGGTCGGGCTCGCCACCTCGGTCTCAACGGCTCAGAGCGCGACCCGCGGTAATGACACCACCCCGCAGAGCGCCGCCGCCCAGAACACCGACCTCGACCTGCTCCGTGATTTCATGCACTTTGTGCGGATCAATCGCGCTGACCTGGCCGAGGCCATGGCCCGCGACCTGCTCAGCCGCAACATGAAGGCGACCGACTTCGTCAAACTCGTCGAGTCGAGCGGCGAACTCAATCGCTTCCAGGACACCGTCGGACGCGCCATCCGCATCGGCGGCGGGCTGGAGAACGCCGCCGCCTCGCTCTCGCGTCTGTATGACTCCGGCAAGCGTGAACGCGCCCGCGACCCGCAGGACATCGCCGCCAGCATCAAGGATCTCGTCAGCGGCCAAGCCCGAGCCCGCTTCCTCGCCGAGGAGCGTCTCCGTACCGCCGGCGAATACGCCGTGCCCCAACTGCTCACCGCCCTGCTCGACCGCGCCAACCCGATGCTTCAGTCGGCGGCTCAGCGCGTGCTCATCGGCTTGGGCGCCCAGGTCGTCGCACCGCTCTCCGCAGCACTTCCAAAACTCGACGCCGGCTCGCAGGAGCGTGTCGCCGACATCCTCGGTCTGGCGGGGCATGTCACCGCGATTCCGGCTCTGGCCGACGCGCGTGACAGCAGCGCGAGCGAGTCCGCCAAGGCCGCGTGCGTGCGTGCGATCGAGCGTTTGAACCCCACCGCGGCGGGCTCGAGCTCCGCGTCGCTCTACACCGCGCTGGCCGAGCGCTACTACGCCCAGAGCCCCGAAGTGACGAGTTTCCCCGGCGAGGACTTCCAACTGCTGTGGAATTTTGAAGCCAGCGTCGGCCTGACGATGACCGCGATCCGAACGCCGGTGTTCCATGAGGCCGCCGCGATGCGTGCGACCGAGCGTTCGCTCTCCCTCCAAGGCGAGAACACCGAGGCCTTGGCGCTCTGGCTCGCGTCCAACCTCCGCCGCGAGATTCAGTCCCCCGCCGGTTATGACAACCCAGCCTACGGCAAGGATCGCCGCGACGCGATGTATTACGCGATTGCCGCCGGCCCCGCCGCGGATCAGGCCGTCCTCGCCCGCGCCATCGCCGGACGCGACACGCTGCTGGCCCGCAAGGCCATTGCCGCGCTGGAGAAGACCGCGGGCGGCCGCGCTCTCATCGGCGACGCTGTCGCCGGCGGCTCGCGCACCGCGCTCCTCGACGCCCTTGACTATCCCAATCGCCGCGTGCAATACGAGGCGGCGTTGGTCCTCGGCAAGGCCCAGCCGACCGTCCCCTTCAGCGGCGCGGAGCGCGTCGTCCCGACGCTCGCCAGCGCGATCCGCGAGGCGAGCAGCAAGTACGCCGTCGTCATCGCCAACCCCGAGGTCTATCAGACGCTCCGCAAGGTGCTGGAGAGTTCGGGCTACAGCGTGCTGCCCCAGGGTCGCACGCTTGAGGACATCGCCGGTCCGATCGCCGAGGCCGCTGCGGTCGATCTCATCCTCACCGTCCAGCCGAGCATCGAGACGGGACAGAACTTCGTCGCGTCGGTGCGCCAGAATCCGAAGTTGACTGCCTCGCCGGTGTTGCTGCTCTCGGCCCCCGAGAACGTCCCCACGCTGCGTCGCGGGCTTGAGGCCGACGCGGGCGTCGCGGTCCGCGCCTCGGCCATCGGCGAGTCGCAGATCGGCAAGGCCGTCGCCGACCTCGTCCAAGCCTCGACCGGCGGCACGATCGAAGCCGCCGAGGCTCAGGACTACGCCCTCCGCTCGCTCTCCACGCTCCGCGATCTGGCGATCAGCGGCAACCCGGTGCTGCAAGTCGCAGACGCCCTGCTCCCGCTCGTCGGCGCGCTGGGTGAGTCCAAGGGCCCCAAGCAGATGCAGATCGCCGACATCCTCAGCCGCATCAACGACCAGCGGGCCCAGATCGCCCTCATGGACACGACGCTCGGTGCCACCGGCGGCGTTCGCCTCGAACTCATGTCCAAGGTCGGCGAATCGGCCAAGCGTTTTGGCTCGATGTTGGAGCAGCGTCAGATCAATCGCGTGATGGAGTTGGCGTCCAGCAAGGACGAGATCGAGGCGACCTCCGCCGCCGCTCTCGCTGGCTCGCTCAATCTGCCCAACACCACGCTGGTGCCGCTCATCCTCGACAAGAAGTGAGCGACGCGAGCATTGGGCCTGATCTCGTGATGCCCACAACCCCCGCGACACGCGGGGGTTTTTCTTTTGGGCCTGCGCCGAACCCCGCACGACAACTGATCGGGCATCTTCACAGGAGGTGCGTTGCGCTGCGCCATCGACCGCAAGGCTGCCCACACACTCTCTGGCCGGCCACCCACCCCCACCACTTTCGATGTTTTGGCGTTCGCCAGAGTCGCGCGCGATCAACCCGCCCGCCTGTCCGTGTGTGTGATCGATGCGGGGCCCGCGACGCCGCTCGCCTAAACTCTTCCCCCGCCGCGGCGTTCACCTTCCGCCCTTGTTCGCGGCGATTCGGAGAACCCTTCTCATGCGCGCGATCGTCACAGGTCAGGTCGGAATGGAGAAGAAGCCCTACCTCGACGCCGTCGCACGTTTCGCCGGGCAGCAGGGGGAAGAGGTCGCGCTCTACCACGTCGGCGACATGATGTACAACGAAGGGCGCGATGTGCGCCCCGGTCGCATTCTCGATCTGCCGATCTCTCGCCTCAACTCGCTCCGCCGCGCCGCCATCAAGGACGTCATCACCGACTCCAAGGGCAAGCCCAACATCATCGTCAATACCCACGCCACCTTCCGCTGGCGCCACGGCCTGTTCAGCGCGTTCGACTTTGACCAGATGCGACTGCTCGAGCCCAACCTCTTCATCTGCCTTGTCGACAACATCGAGGTCGTCCACCATCGCCTCCACAAAGAGCACGACATCGACGCCACGCTCAAGGACTGCATGGTGTGGCGCGAGGAGGAAATCCTCGCCACCGAACTGCTCGCGCAGTCGTTCCCAGGCTCACAGTTCTTCATCATGGCCCGCGGGCGTCACACCTCGACGACACGCACCACCTTCCGCCTCCTCTGCCGCCCGCAGATGAAGAAGGTCTATCCGTCGTTCCCGATGAGCCACGTCGTCGACATGCCCGACGTATTGGCCGAGATCGATCGCTTCCGCGCCGCACTCGCCGAGCACTTCATCACGTTCGACCCCGGCGACGTGGACGAAAAACTCCTCTTGGACCGCGCCATCCTCGCCGCCCGCGAGGGCAAGGAATGGCTCGAAGTCGAGCCGCACATGTTCGGCGGCGCGGTCAAGCCCGGCTCGCCCCCGATCAAGGTCCGCGTCCGCGAAGTGCTCGACATCGCCGGCGACATCGACGGACAGATCTACATGCGCGACTTCCGCCTCGTCGACCAGAGCGACATGATCGTCTCCTACATCCCCGAACTCCCCGGCGGCGTGCCCGGCCTCTCCAGCGGCGTCGAACGCGAACTGCACCACGCGTGGGAACACACCAAGGAGGTCTATGTGGTGTGGAAGCCCAAGAAGGCCCCCAGTCCCTTCATCACCGAAACCGCCACCCGCATCTTCAAGACCGTCGAAGAAGCCCTCGCGTTCTTTGAGAGCAAGGGCTACTTCGTCGAGAAGAACCTGTTTGGGAACTGAGGCGACGCTCGCACCACCGCGACGTTGAATGGACCGATGCCTGCGAACCGAAACATCGTGGTGATCGGCGGTCCGAACGGCGCGGGCAAGTCAACGATCGCGCGGAATGTACTCGTTGACACGCTCGGCGTGCATGAGTTCGTGAATGCGGATGTCATCGCCACAGGACTGAGCGGATTTGATCCCGAAAGGGCGGCGTTTGCGGCCGGGCGGGTCATGCTCGCGCGACTTCATGAACTGGCTCGAGGCGACACGCCCTTCGCGTTCGAGAGCACGCTGGCGAGCCGGTCGTTCGCCCCCTGGCTCGCGGACCTTTCAAGGCGCGAATGGCGCGTCCACTTGATCTATGTGTGGCTTCAATCGCCAGACCTCGCCGTTCAGCGCGTCGCGGCCCGCGTTCGAAGGGGCGGCCACTCGATCCCCGAAAACATCATCCGCCGTCGCTACGCTCGCTCTGCACGCAACTTTTGGAATCTCTATCGACCGCTCGCATCATCCTGGCGGATGTTCGAAAACTCGAGCGCGTCGCCGATACTCATCGCGATGGAACCTCGATCTCGCCTCGACCCGTCGCCGATTGCGCCTCTTCTCGCACGATTCATCGAGATTGCCAATGCCCAACCCGAAACCCATTGATTTTGACAAGGCAATTCGTGACAGCAAAGCCATCGAGGATGCTGTGAAGCGCGCCGTGCGCGACGCGATCGGTTCGCCGCGCAAGCCGGCCGCAAAGAAAGCCCAGACGGCGAAAAAGGTGGCTTTGAAGCCCGCCGCAAAGTTGCGAGCCAAAACGGCAGTCACGAAGCCCGCTCGCGGCAGGAAGTAGTTTCTCGATTTCCGCGCACAGCCCGCGAGCGCCTCCCCCCGAGCGAGAAGTAGTCGCCCCAAGCCCCGTGTACTTGCCGATCGAAAACCGGGGAATGCCAATCGTTCAAACCGGTGCTCGCGCGATCACTGAGGGACGATGGCACCATCGGCGGTGCTTGTGTCATCGTCGTCACCGGTCGTGGTCGCGCGACGGTTTGGCGATGCGAACGCATGGTCGTTGACCAGCCAGTCTTCGAGCGGGCGTTCCCATTGGCGAAGATCGATCTCGAACGGGCCGGCGTCGGCGATCATGCCGGTAAGCCGATCGCCGCCGGACGAGAATCGCACGTCATAAATGGGGCGGGCCCGCTGGGCGTCCACTTCGAAACTGGCGAGGGGCGTCAGCGGACGAAGCCACCAGAGACGCACGATGCCATCGCCGCCGCCGCTGGCGGCGATCGTGCCCGCGTCGTTGATCGCGACGGACCAGACGCTGCCCGCGTGGGCGTTGACCTGGATGATCGGCGTCGATGACGATTCATTCGCGACCAGCACTGAGCCACGATCTGTTCCCCCGAACGCCAGTGCGGCGTCGTTCGTGATCGCGACGCAGCGGGCGTCTGCGATTCGGCAAATCCATTTCTTCGCGCCATTGGCGTCGTAGACGACAATGCCCGGACTGGCGGAGGATGTGGCGACCGCTCCGCCACCGATTGAGATGCCGCGGATTCGGAAGCGATGATCCTTGCGTGTCCAGCGTTGGTCGCCGGTGTTTGCGTTGAGCGCGATGACGCTGCCGTCGTCGCCGCCGACGACGCAGAGATCGCCGCGAAGTGCCGCGTTGACCGAGCCGAGTGATTCGAGCGTGCGGCTCCAGATCGGCGTGTTGGTGTTGGTGTCGAGAAGTTCGAATCGCCCGTGATAGGCGCCGATGAGGGCGCGGCCCGACGCGGCGTCGAGACTCACATTGGCAAGCGGTGACAACGTGAACTGGATGCGATCGCCGGTGTAGGCATCGATGCGCCACAGGCCAGAGACGCCGCCGACGAAGCGATGGTCGTCGACGCGCTGCATGAACATGTCGCCCGGAGCGCCGACCGAGGGAAAAAACCACGGCGAGGGATTCATGAACCTGAGCAAACGCCATGTTCTGCCATGGGTGACGAGGACGCGCTGGTCGTCGGCGATCGCGGACTTGATCACGCGGACGAAGCCGGACGTGACGGAGCGGCGTTCATCGTCGTTGAGCCAGCGTCCGACGCCCCACGAGAACGCCATGACCCGAGGCTCGCCGTGCTGGGTTGCCAACACGAGGTGGTCGCGTCCTTGGGCGTAAGGGATGAGTGGATACCAGGTCAGGCCATGATCGCGACTGATCGCGGACTGGCCGTTTTCATAGAGAAGGGAAACCGCGCCGCGATCACACGCGATCCGCTGAACTCTCGACGCTTCGGTGGCCGGGCTGGCAACGGTGGTCTGGCCCGTCGCGAGTTGAGTCGAGACGACCACACCGCTGGTCGCCATCCCGAGCAGGCGATCGCCGCTGAACACACACGCGATGATCGGGCCGACCTGGGGAAAACACTGCTCCCAGCCGCCGTCAATGCGTCGGAGCCACGCCCGACCGTGCACATCCACGCGGGCGACGTGACGGCCGTCATCGGCGATCACCGGTTCGGTGACGGCGTCGATCGGCAGCTTGCCCGACCATGTTTGCCGCAACGTGGCGCGATCATAGACGGCGAAGTTTCTTCCAAAACCGAAGAGGAGCACCCGCGAGCCATCCGGCGAGAGAGAGACGCGAGGGAACGGCTCCTCACCCCACTCGATGGTGCGAACCAGCCCGCTGTCGGGCTGACGCACAATCACGAGCGAACGTCCGCCGCGGCAGAAGACTTCGAGGGGTTGGGTGGCGACGGCGTTGATCTGGCCCTCGACCGTGTCGCCGCCGAGGTAGCCCCAGGAGGTCAGCGGTTCGATCGCCCCGAAGTAGGTCTGGGCGGCGTCGAGGCTTTCGCTCGCGCCCACGAGGTCCGGAACGTCGAGCCCGGATCGCTGCCAGTTGGAGCGCAGTTCGATGAGCCGATCGCGGGGCGAGAAGGCGGGCACGGCGATGAGGGCGGACGGCGCGCCCGAGAGCACCCGACCTGGCGCCGGACGACTGGCCGGTGCCGGCGTGAGCGAAGCACCAACCGCATCGGGTCGAGCCGCGACGACGCTCATCGCACCGACGCCGACGCACACAACGCCGACCGCGGCGAGCGTCAGCACCGGTCGGCGGCGACGGCGTTGCTCCCATGCGCGGAGGGCGGCGACGTCTTCGAGCATCGCCATCGCGTCCGAGTAGCGATCGTCCATGCGCTCCGTGGTCGCGCGCGTGATTACCTCTCGCAATCCTGCGGAAAGCCGCTGTCCGATGACGCGCCGCTCGCCGTCGGGCTCAGCGAGTTCGCGAAGCATCACCCCGACGGAGTAGACATCGATGCGAGGATCACGGACCGCATCCCCGAGGCGGAGACGCTCCGGAGCGGCGTATGCGCGGCTGCCGGTGAAGGTGTCGGTCGCCTGGGGGACTTCAGACGCGACGCTCGATACCGCGATGCCCAGATCGACCAAGATCGGCTGACGCCCGTGAAGCATCAAAACGTTGGCGGGCTTCAGATCGCGATGCACGATGCCGCGAGCGTGCATGACAGCGAGCGGTGCGAGAATGTCGGCCACGACACGCAGAGCCCACAGCACGCGGTCATGCGCCGAGGTGCCGCGCTCCGCTCGGTGCGGAAGCATGTCTTGCAGAGTTGGGCCTTCAATGTATTGAGTCGCCAGGTACGGCAGCCCGTTGCGCGTGACGCCGCAACTGTGGACACCGACAATGCCGGGGGACGCGAGTTGACGCAGCCAGAGCCCTTCGGCGAAGAGCCCGACAACGAGATCGGAGCGCACACAACGATCCTCGGAAAGGACTTTGACGGCGACGCACGCGGCCGATTCGAGATCGACACCGAAGTACACCGCCGCCTGTCCGCCCGAGCCCAGCGGCGCGTCCATCCGCAGACGCAGCCCGGAGATGGAGTCGGCGCAAAGCGGGCGTGGCGACTCCCCGCGGACCTTGCGTGCGAAGGCGGCCGTGGAAACCGCGTCGGCGAGAACAGTGAAGCATCGATCGCAGCCGCAGCGATCCACATGCAGGCGCCCGCCCTCCTCGGCGAGTCGCACCAGTTCGCCCACCGGCGGACACTCGGTCGGCCCGGCGGCGAGTGGCAGAGGCACGGCGTCGGCGTTGGTCAACTCGGGGACCATGGATCAAGACTCTCGACGCGCGAGCGACTCGCGAAGCCGGCGCACCAGCCGATGCTTGATCAGATACACGTGCTCGACGCTGAGGTTGAGTTCTTTGGCGACACTCGCGGGAGGCTCGCCACCGATGATGAGGGCTTCAAAGATCCGCGCGTCGCGTTGGTCTCGGGCCACCAGCAATCGCGCTCGCTCCAGAAGTGCCTTGGCCTCAAGGCTCGCCTCGCCGGGGGGAGTGTCCGCGACTCCGGTCTCGGCGGATTCCATCGCGAAGTTTCTCGCACGTCGCCGGGCCTCGTCACGCTGCAAGTCGTGGGCGGCGCGAACGGTGATGGACTTCATCCACGCGGACAGACGTCCGCGAGAGCGGATGTAGCCTTGCTTCCGCAACGCGACATGAATCTTGATGAGTGCGGCCTGAACGGCCTCGTCGGCGGCCTCGCTCCGCACGCCCCGACGCGAGAGCATGGTTCGCAGCCGAGGCGACCACGCCGCGACAAACCGCGTCCACACGCCCGCGTCCTGAACTTCCGCAAGTTCGCGGAGCAGGATGGTGGACGTCTCCGTCACCGGAATTTCTTGCCGTGGCTCCGCCATCGAGTCTTACAGATTACCAAAACCCCGTGGTTTTCTCTAGTCGGACAGCCGGAACTCTAGGCCGTTTTGCGGCAACAACGCGGTCGGCCGGCTCGGAACAGCGGTGACGCCAGACTCGGCCGTGCCCGACCCCCAATGCGTCCACTTTCAAGCACGCCGTTTGCGGGGGCCGATAGTTCTGTCGTGGCGGGGTTCTCCCTCGCCCCGGGCTTGGAGGTCCGCTGGGTTCTTTCTCCCGCAGGATGCGGGGCGGCACACGTTGGTCGTCCGGGCATGGTCGCCCCGCGGCTGGCACACCGTTTCTGGCGAGTCTCCCGCCCGGCTTCGCGTTGGCCCATCGGCCCACGCGGGGACGCGATTGACCCGATTAGGCCGCGATCCCGCGGCGTGGCCGGGCGCAGGGCAAGGAGTGGCCGGTGCGGATCATCACCATCATCAATCAAAAGGGCGGCTGCGGGAAGACCACCTCGGCCATCAACCTCTCGGGCACCTTCGCCAAGCAGGGGCTGCGAACCCTGCTCGTGGACATGGACCCGCAATCGCATTGCGCGGCCGGGTTGGGCGTGCCGGAGAACCGCATCGACCTCGACATCGGCGACGCCATGCTCACGCCGGGCAATCGCCCGATGGACACCTCGCGTCTTCTCTGGCGCGTCGGTCGGCGTCTGGACCTGGCACCCAGCCGGATGAAGCTCGCCGGGCTGGAGGCGGCACGGGGCGGCTTGGCGGACAAGCCCGACAAGGAACGCCGCCTGCACAACACGCTCCAGCGTTTCAAGAACGACTATGACGTTTGCCTCATCGACTGCTCGCCGTCGATCGGCCTGCTCACGTTCAATGCGCTGGCGGCGGCGGACGCGATCCTTGTGCCCGTCGAGACCAGTTACTTCGCATTGCAGGGGGCGGCCAAGCAGATCAACACCGTGCGGACGCTGGCCAAGCGGCTGGGGATCGAGATCCCGATCTGGCTGCTGGCGACGATCCATGACCAGACCAGCCGCGTGAGCAACGACATCCTCGGCGAACTACAGCGCCGCTTTGATGAACGGGTGATCCCGGTGATCATCCGGCGCGACCCGGTGTTGCGCGAGGCGGCCAGTTTCGGGCAACCCGCCATCGAGTTCGCGCCGCATTCGATCGGCGCGCAGGACTATGCCGCCGTCTGCGAGTGGTTCATCGAGCACGGCGGGCTGGGCCTCGTGGTCGCTGAGCAGTTGCTGTTGGAGGGCAAGCCGATCGCCGCCGCAGCGAACGCCCCCGTGGATGTGGCGGCAACCGTCGCCGTCACGACCAACCTGGACGAGCCCGAGTTGTTGATCGAACCCGAGGATGAGCCGCAGCAGGCCGTGCATGTGGAAAAAATCCACACGGACACGAATCCCAGCGGCATGACCTCGCTCGAAGGCACGCCGATCTTTGATGCCGACGCGCCCCCGCCGATCGCCACCAAGAGCGACTCGGCGTCGGTTGATCTGGACCTGAGCGAACTCAAGCCGATGCAGGCTCCCAAGCCGACGACCATCACGCACGCCCCCTCATACGTCGAGGCGAGCGGGATGGCCCAGGTGTCAAGCGACCCGGACCCCATGGCGGCCGACAGCCTGCCCGAGCCAAGCCAGGCACAAGTCGAGCGCGTCAAGCCCTCGCCCGCGGAACTGGCGGCGGCCCTGCGCCACGCGATGATGCAGAAGAACATCGCCGGGCCGACGACATCGCCCTCGCTCGCCCCGGTGACGCCCGCGACCATCGTGCAGCAGGCCCAGGCCGAGCGACTCGCCGAGGGTCGGATCAGCGAGGCCAAAATCGCCGACATCCGCGCCGGTGCCGCGCCGCGCCCGCTCAGCCGGGCGGCGGAACTCGTCTATCGGGCGCAGAAGTTGCTTCGCCGGGGCGTCGCCGAGACGCCGGCGCCGCATGATCTGCCGTACTCGCCCGCGCCACGCGCAACGGCGGACGAAGACATCCCGCTCCCGACGCCGCTGCGTCTGGTGGAGTCGATGGAAGTCAAACTGCCGCCCGCCAACGCGGACATGACGCGGCGATTGCTGGGCGTGCGCCAGACCGGGCAGGGTGTCTTGTTCGTTCAGCCCTTGAGCGCGGGCGAAAAGGTGTGCATCGCGGGCTCATGGAACAACTGGTCCGTCGACATGCACCAGATGAAGCGCAACGAAGCGTTGGGCGTCTTTGAACTGTGCCTGCGGATCGAGCCCGGGCGGCATCAGTATCGCCTCGTGCTGGACGGGAACTGGACGGCCGACCCGCACAATGAGCGGGCCGAACTCAACCCCTTCGGCGAGGCAAACAGTATCATCGAGGTGTCGGCATCTGTTGATCAGGCGGCGACGCACATGTCGGGGCACCTGACCGGACAGATGCTGGAGCACGCAATGGCATCGTGAGTTGAAGCGACTTCCACCGGGCCTGCGGCGAGAGCGGCGGGTCACGGCTTCAAGACAGCACCCACGTCGGCGGAGGCCGACAGACGGAGGATGGCGTGGACGGATCCCGCTCACACCCCCAGCATGGTTCGTCGTCGCACAGCCCGACCCCGCGAGGGCCGACGTCGCGCGGACCTTTCAAAGGCGGCCCAGCCCCCGACCTCGCGGGCGGCTCGCTGGGCTTTGGCCCGCTGAGCGTGCCTGACCTGTCGCCCGATCCCGGCACCTATGAAGCACTCGCCGACCTGTTCTTGGGCGATGGCACGCTCGGGCCGATCGCGGCGACGCCCATGCGCGACGCCGCCCGCGTCGGACGCGACGATGCGCCGACGCTGAAACTCGCCGGCGCGGACGATGCCGCTGATGATGGCGACGCGGGCGAGACCGATCTGCCTGCTCACGAACAAGAAACCCAAGTCGCGGCGGCCGAGTCGTCCGCCCAGCGCACCTCAATCGAACTCGTGATCGTCGGGCACTTGCCCGTCTTGGCGTCGGCGTGGGTGATGCAGTACGCCGCACGCCGCGCCGAGTCGCTCCACGCGCCGGTCGCGCTGCTGAGGGTGCAGCAAGGCGTCGCACAACTCGACCTGATCGGTCCCGGCGCGGACGAGTTCCGTCAGCCCGAGGCGCTGGGCTTGGACGCCGCGATGACGGCGGCCCGCGCGTTGACCCCGCACTGGATGATCCGGGACGAACAGCCCGAGGAGTACGCCGCCGAGTTCACAGGACTGACTGTGCTCACGACGGCGGACGATTCAGCGGTCGTCGCGTGCTATCGCGAACTCAAGACGAGACTGGGCGACAACGGCGGCGAACGTGCATTGCGCGTGGGCGTGCTCGGGGCCGCCCCCGAAAAAGCCCGCGAAGCGTGCGCCAAGATCGCCAGCGCGGCCAAGCAGTTCCTCGGACGCGATGTTCAGATCGAAGACTGCGGACAGAAGATCTCGCCGCGAAACTCAGTGCTGGTCTATCGCGGCGAGTGCGACATGGACGCGGCGGACATCGTCGCGCATGTGCTCGACGAGCAAGACGCGGCGGCGATGGTCATGCCCAGCGTGATGCCCAGCATCATGCCGCCGGTTCAGATCGCACCGCCGGAAGCGGCGGCCCAGGATCCCGCAACCGCGAAGACCACGGTGGTGGATGGATCGGCCGAAGATGCGGCAACGGGAGTGTCGCTGTCCGCACACGCGCCCGACACGCACGACCCCTTCGTTGCTGAGCCCCAGACGATGCGCGTGCGAGCGGTCGAGCGCGAGCCGGAGATCGTGGTCAAGCCGTATCCGCCGATCGCTCAAACATCGCCGATGCTCGAACGCCACGTCGCGCCCAGCGCGATGCACACAACTCCCGCAGCTCCGGCCGCTGGCGGCGTTCTCGCTCGGCACATCGCCGGGTTGCGTGCGCTGCCCACGCGCTGCCCCTACGCCAAGGAAGTGCAACTCGCGGTGGACGACGCCGGGCGACTGCACGGACTGGTTTACTCGGCCTCCGGTGCGAACGTGCAGACCGTTGAAGCGGCAAGCCAGCGACTCACGACGGTCGAGGCGTGGGCCCGGGTCCATCGTGAACTGCTCGAACTCGGGCATCCCGTGTTGAGCCAGTCACGTGGCGAAGCCATCGTCGGCCATCTGCTGACCGATCGCCCCAAGGACGCGCGCGTGCTGCTGGATACTGATCTGAAGATTCACTTGCTGACGCGCGTGCCGACGACGGCGGGCGAGCACTGGGTGTGCGTCGAGTTGAACTGATCCACATCGACGCCACGACACGTGGCCGCGTGCGCGGCTTGGCTCCGAGGCTCTGTCTGACGGATCGTTTGGGTGGCCCGGATCTCCGAGCCGGGCCGTTGGCCGCTCGACTTCTCAAGCAGAACGGCACGATTCGGAAACTCTTGCCATCACAATCCCGATCCGTCAGACGGACCATAGTGCGGTCACCAATCCCAGATGCCAATGCCTTTCCTCAACACCCACCCTCGAACGCCGCCACAAACGCGTCGAAGTCGGTGAAGTCCAGGAAGCCGTCGGCGTTGAAGTCCGCGCTCGCGGCACCGTTCTCAAACGCGCTCACAAACGCGTCGAAATCGGTGAAGTCCAGGAAGCCGTCGCAGTTGAAGTCGGCGGGACACATGCTCAGCATCGCCGCCGGGCCGCTCTGGCTTTGGCATGAGCGCGTGACCACGCACACATACTGACCAGCGTCGCCCGGCGTGATCGCGGCGATGCTCAGCGTCGGCGTCGCTCCGCCAGTCACGCGGCCGGGCTCGTCGACGACCGCGACGCCATCGCGCATCCACTGGTAGGTGAAGGGCCCGAAGCCCGTCGCACTCACGCCAAAGGTCGCCGGCGCACCCACGCATAGCGTGCCGCTGGGCGATTGCGTCAGCGCGACGCTCGCGTACTCGGGCTGATGCTGCAGCACCAGCAATCCGTGCGGCGGCAGGCTCAACGTCGTCCGCTGCGGATAGCCCATCGAACTGATGTTCTCCACCGTCACGCAACCGGGCATCGCGCCCTGGCCGATCCCCTGATACAGCGTGTCCTCGCTGTTGATGAGCACGCCCCACGTGCCCGAGCGCGGCAGGCCGAGCACATAGTTCGTGTAGTTCGTGTTCGAGAAGTTCGCGACCACCACAAACGAACGCCCATCCGTGCCCGTGCGCTCAAACGCGATGACGTTACTGGCTTCGTTGGTGTGATACACGTTGGTGGTGGTGTTGGCGTAGAGCGCGGGGACCGTCGTGCGCAGACGGATCATGTCCTGATAGAACTTGAAGATGCCTGAATAGGTGTTCTTCTTGCTCCAGTCGATCTTCTCTGTTTCCCAGCCGTTGCTCTCAAGCCACTCGTTACCTTGCAGGATCGCCGGCATGCCGCGGGCCAGCAGCGTGACCCCGTTGGCGAGTTTGGTGCGGCCTTTGGCGTAGCGATCATCGTGCGGCGCGGTCGTATCGATCTCCTTGACCGCGCGGGCCGAACTGTTCACGGGCCACGCATCGTCGTGCAGCTCAAAGTAGTTCAGCACGCGATCGCCGAAGACAAACGGCCCCGAGCCGTCGATGGCGACGGCAAGCGATGACATGTTGGGGTCGCCCGCGGCAGCGGCGTTGATCGCGTTCTGCATCGGGTTCTTGAACGCCTCGTGGTACTGGCCGTCCATGTACAGCCCCGTCGGCCCGGTGTTCCACGCGCTGTTGTCATAGATCTCGCCGAGGATGTGCGCGCTGGTATAGCGACGCCGCACACGCTCCATCTGGGCCTTGATCAGGTTCTGCCCGGCGACGGCCTGCGTCTTTCCCGTAAGTTCAAACAGCGCGTCCTGGCGATACCCGTCCATCTTGTACTCGCCCAGCACATGGTCAACGCTGTCGAGGAAGTAGGAAAAGACGCCCGCCCGATCGACGTTGCCCTGCGCGCCCCACGGAGTATCCACGGCCGTCGGCGAGTCAAAGTAGATCTGCGTGGTGTCGTAGTTCCACAGGTAGTTGTCGCTCGTGCCAAAGTGATTCCAGATCACGTCGAGCATGACCGCGATGCCGCGCTGATGCAGTTTGTCCACCATGTACTTCAGGTCGTCCGGCGTGCCATAGGAGCTCTCGAACGCCCACATGCTGATGCCGTTATAGCCGCCGCTCGCCGAGCCGGGGAACTCGTTGATCGGATTGAGCATGACGGCGTTGATGCCCAGACTCTGCAGATGATCGGCGCGATCGCCGACTTCGCGATACCTGCCTTGGCGCGTGAACGAGCCCTTGGGGTCGTTGAGCCCCGAAAACGAGCCGACGTGCAGTTGATACACCACCCACCGGTCGCGGCTCGCCGGTACGAAGTCGGGCATCTGCCACTGATACGCCAGCGGATCAACAACGATGCTGTTGTAACTGTTGGTGTTGTCCAGGTACTTCGCCCGCGCGTCGGGCTTCCACGTGCTGTTGTTGAAGAAGTACTTATACGACGCGCCCGCGGCCACGCCCGGCACATTGGCGACGAAGTACTCGCCGCGCTTGGTCATGCTGGTCTGCCCCCACGCATTGAACGTGCCGCGCACCGTGCATGTGGTCGCGCCGGGTGCCCACACGCGGAAAACCGTGCCGCCGCTGATGGGCGTCGCGCCCAGCGGCGCGTGCTCCAGCGTGTCGTAGTCCATCGTCCACAAGCCCGTGGCGGGCAGTGTCGCCGTCGCGCCGATGCTGCTCAAATAGCCGCGCCCGCCGCCGTCCTGCCCTTCAATGACATACGCCTGCTGTGCCGCGCTGCTCGCAGGCACGCTCGCCTGCCACAGGTCATACACGCCGCGCGTCCCGGTCCTGGTCGCATCGACCCACGCGTCGATCGAGCCGTCGGCGTTCTGATCGACGCCCACGCGCGCCGCCGTCAGGTCATTCGCCCCGCTCTGAAAGAGCACGCTGAACGCCTGCCGATTCACGGGGCACACCGGGCGGCGATCCGTGAACGCCGTGTGGCTCAGCAGCCCCGTACTCACGCTGCCGTCGATCTGGGCGTTGGCAAGCGTCGCGAAAAACGTCGACACCGCGAGCGTGAGCGGCAAAGCCGCGGCGTGCATGGATAAGGCGCGTGGCATGGGCGTTCCTTCTTCTGCCCCCCGGCGAGAAGCAAGTCCGTGTTCGGTGCGTCGATGCGAAAGGACAACGGCGGCGGCCGCGCCCATGGGGGCCGCTTCACCATACAAGCCTACCCCACAAACGCCACTGCTCCAAACCGATTCTTGAAATCCGCGACCCGATAACGCATACGCCACGCGCGATCGCTCGACCGTCGCGACTTTCGTCTCACCTGTTCGGAATACGCTTGCCGCATGTCAAACACCATTGCGGCCGCCGTTGCCCGATATGCCGCCGGGGCGACGCTGCCCGCGGACCTCATCAAGGGCCTCTCCAAAGCGGAACTCCACGCCTTTCCCGTCGCGGGAACGTGGTCGATCCAGCAGATCGCGCTGCACTTGATGGACAGCGACCTCATCGGCAGCGAGCGAATGAAGCGGACCATCGCGATGAACCGCCCGCTCCTGCTCAGTTACGACGAGACCGCGTTCACCGCGAACCTGCACTACCACACCGCCGACGCGACGATGGCGTGCGAGGTGTTCAGGCTCAATCGCTTGATGACCGCGGCATTGCTGCGCGAGTTGCCGCCCGACGCCTTCGCCCGACGCGCGGTCCATAGCGAGAGTGGTCTGGAGACGCTTGAGGATCTGGTCAACGGCTACGCCGACCACCTCGATCATCACGCCAAGTTCATGCGCGAGAAGCGGAAGTTGCTCGGCCGCGGGGCGTGATCGTTCTCTCGCCACTTCGCCTCAGCACCGCACGCCTCAATAGTCCCTGCCGCGCACGCCCTCAGGCGTGCTATGGATGCGCACCTTCCTGCCCTGCCGCATCGGGTTCTCCACCGCTTCGGTCGCGGTGGTCGGGTCCTTCGCCTCCGCATGGCCATCGACAAACGCCATCGCCGCCGGGGCCGCGTAATGCCGCTCCACAATCGCCGGCCGCTTCGTCAGGTACGCGACGTGCGCGTCGTACAGAATCACCTTGTTCGACGGGAACACCACATCCTTCTGCGACGTCGGCTGGATGTTGCTGGGCGAATCCTTCCCCGCCGCGGTGTACAACTCCGGCCTCGCAATGAAGCACTCCGCCATGCGCACCGAAATCTGATCGCGAGCCTCGATGTCCTCTTCGCCGAGGCTCTTGATGTCCTTGGGCATGCCCGGCGACACCCACGTCTGGTACGCCGAGGGAAGATCAGTCACGAACCGCGCCATCGGTCCGGCCCACATCCATTGCATCTCGAACGCATCGCTCGTCATGATGAATGAATGCTCGTCGAGCCACTTGGTGCCGATGAACCCCCCCGGCGCTGGCTCGCCCATCGGCCCGATGCCCGGCTTGAGGAACGGGTAACTCTTGAACGAGTCCGCGTACTGCTCGAACGTCGTCCCGACCTGGCGCAGGTTGGCCAGCGCCACCGCTTGCTTCGCCGCCACCTTCGACTTCGCCAGCGCGGGCAACGCCAGCGACAGCAGAATCGCGACGATCCCGATCACCACCAGCAGTTCGATCAGCGTGAACGCGTCGCGCACGCCACCAACTCCCCCGCTGCTGCGCTCGTTGCTGTCACCACTCTTCATGACTTGGCTCCCGGCGTCGTCGCCGACTTGGACTCACTGCCTTCCTTGTCCTTCCGCATCGACTTGCCGATCCCCTTCAGCGTCTCCACGCTCGCGGCATAGAAGTTCAGCGACGCCGGCTGCCACTTGTTCGTCGCCGGATTCAGCGCCAGAATCAACCCGATCTGCGTCGGCTGCCCGCCCGTGATCGACTCGTCCTTGAACTTGATCGGCGCCCGCACTTCGATCTTCGCGATCTTCTGATCCGAGTCCACGCCCGGGAAGAGCCCCGTCAGCGGCGTCGTCATCGTCGCCTCCACCAGTTCGCCCGCGCTGGGCCGCGAGTCGCCCGCCGCATGGATCCCATCACCCGCCGGCGCGCCAGACTCCTTGCCGTCGCTGGACGAACTGCGATTGACGCTCATCATGCTCACCATCGAGTCGGGATTCGGTCCCCCCGGCGCCTGCGGCATCTTGAAGCCCTTCATCCCCGGCGGCAACTGCATCTCAAACGGCTTGATCACCTTCGCCTTTGACACGTCGATCGACGCATGCGTCAGCAACTCCGCCAGTTTCGTCACCACCGAGCCCTTGATCGGCTCGCCTTGCGCGTTGGTCGTTGATCCGCCCAGCGCGCGAATCACCTCCAGGGGATCTTGCGATGGATTCGCCATCAGCCGCCCCAGAAACGCCTTCGTCGTCTCCTGCAGTTGATCCGCCGCCTGCACCGGCGCGTTGGACACTTCGCCGATCACCTGACTCGCGCTCGCGAATGCCCCGCTCAACTCCTTCACCACCTCGGCCGCGTCCGCGTCGCTCCCGACCGCCGGGAAGTTGGCATCCGAAACCATCTCCACTGCGGGCGGGCGAGTCGCCCACTCGCCGCCGCCAACCTTCAAGCGATCGCCCTCGACCGGTATCGGGGCCGACATCCTTTGGTCTGGGGCGTTCTGCTCCTTCTCCTCCGAGTCCGCCGCCGCCACCCGCTTCGCCGCAGGCTCGGGGCGAAAGTACGTGTCATACACCGTCCAACCAAGGAGCCCCGCGCCCGCAATCGCGACGGCGGCCGCCACAATCGCCTTGCCCGTGCCCGTGCCGCCCACCGCCGCCGCCGCGCCGTTGCTGTTGCTCATTGCTGCTGCTCCCACAAACCCAAGTGCGCACCCGAACCGGACGCCACGCCGACGCCCGCGCGATCGGCTCGGCACTCCAAACCCACACACCAACACACGCCCCGCCGCAAGACGCGACGGGCCTCGGCACGCTCAGATGCGCAACCCCGCCCGACCCGCCAATCTGTTTTCGGTTTTTTGATACGCTGCCCTCATGCTGTCGGCATCGCGATTCCGGGCCCGGGCTTTCACGATTCTGCTTGTGCTCCTCGGCGCGGGCCTCGCCGCCCTGTTGCCGGGCTGCGTCTCACGCGGCGTGCCCCACTCCACCGTCGAGACACCCCTCACCACCTTCGCCCACACCAATCGCATCATCGACATGAACCAGCCCGTGTCGATCTCCTCGCCCCTCCTCGCCGAAGTCTCCCGCGTGCCCGACGGCTTCTTCGAAGCACTGCTCAGCGTGAACGCCGACGTGCCCCCAACCTGCGGCATCGTCGCCGAGATCCGCGTCGGGCTCTCCGCCGCCGCCGATCGCGCCGAGTTCTGGTCGCCCTGGATGCCGATCCTCGCGTGGGGCGAGCCCGTCGCCATCCCGACCCCAGACACCGATACCGCCACCTCCTTCGGCGCCACGTCCGACGCCATCCGCGGCCAGATGGAGATCGATGTCTTTGTCGGCGCCGCACGCACCGGGCCCGGCGGCGGCTTCGATCAGTTCCAGTGGCGCATCCGCGCCACAGGCGATCAACCCAGCATCATCCGGCGCGTCGCCACCACCACCACGCGCGAACTCGGTTCACGCGCCTTCGCCGACGCCAGGTCCGACGCGGCGAAGTCCGCCGCCGAGCAGCACCCGCTCCCCAACCAGCGCCTGCGCCCGCTCGATGTCCCGCATCGCAGCCAGAAAACCGAGCACCCCGAAATCGCGGGGCGCATCTGCTCGCCCACAAGCGTCGCGATGGTGCTCGCCTATCTCGGCAAGGATCATCGCGTCCTCGAGGTCGCCCAGTGCGCCTACGACGGGCCGCACGACGTCTACGGCAACTGGCCCCGCAACATCCAGGCGGCCTACACCCTCGGCGCACGCGGCTTTCTCACGCGACTCGCCACGTGGGACGAAGCCGAAGCGTTCATCCGCCGCGGCACGCCACTCATCATCAGCATCCGCTTCGGCAAGCACGAAATGCCCGCCGCGTTCGAACAAACCGACGGACACCTCATCGTCCTCACCGGCTTCACCGGCAACGGCGACGCCGTCGTCAACGACCCCGCCTTCGGCGACCCCGCCCAGGGACGACGGGTCTACCCACGCGCCGACCTCGAACGCGCATGGCTCAGCAACACCGCAGGCACGACCTACGTGCTCGGCGAGTGAACACCCCCCAACGAATCGCCCACCGAACTCGGACGTGCCTTTGGTGGCTCGGATCTCCGAGCCGAGCCGTTTGAGCCTTTGTTCCTTGGTCATACGGATCGCCGGTCAATCTCGGGCGTGCCTTTGGTGGCCCGGATCTCCGAGCCGGGCCGTTTG